>ERZ859923.66-NODE-66-length-78346-cov-24.860227_pt1 | contig 78346 bp, 86 predicted proteins | sample MGYA00510116_ERZ859923 | MGnify/ENA primary metagenome ERZ859923 (study PRJEB30046, sample SAMN00715168) | human gut metagenome | study: EMG produced TPA metagenomics assembly of the A metagenome-wide association study of gut microbiota in type 2... | reverse complement strand
TTTGAGTATTAATAACTTATTTAATAATCGTCTCGTTTTAACGGGACACTAGTGATTTATTACATATTCTTAGCTTTCTGTTTTATAGCAATTAATGAGAATATAAAGATACAAAACAAAAAATATGAATCAAAGAAGTGTTAAAATCTCTCTTATTGTACCATGTTACGGAGTTGAGAAATATCTTGATAGATGTATTAAGTCTTTGGTCAACCAAACAATCAAAGATATAGAGATAATTCTTATTGACGATGAAAGTCCGGATAATGTGCCAAAAATGTGCGATGAGTACGCAAATCGTGATTCACGAATAAAGGTTATTCACAAAAAAAATGGCGGCTTGGGTTTCGCGCGCAATACAGGCCTGGATATTGCAAGAGGAGAGTATGTTGCATTTGTTGACAGCGATGACTTTGTCGAAATAGACATGTTCAAAACTCTATATGAAGATGCAAAATGTGAAAATGCGGATGTTGTCTTCTGCAATATGCAGCGAGAAGACAAGAAAGGGAAATGGATTTATTGTAGGGAAATAAACGAACGAAGGATTTTCAAAGGTGTTGATGTCAAGCATTTTATGCTTGATATTGTTGCTTCTGCGCCAAAGGTTCATATTGAGAGGATATGTCAGATGTCGGTATGGCATGCAATCTATCGACGTTCAATAATTGAAGATAATAATATAAGGTTCTTGTCTGAGCGACAGATCGCTTCAGAAGATGTGCCATTCGACGTTGATTATTTGTCAAAGTGTAAAACTGTCGTTTATCGTCCCGAGTGTTTTTATCATTATTGCTTAAATGGAAATTCATTGACAGCAAAATATCTTCCAGAAAAATTTGAAAGATATAAAAACTTGTACAAGTACCTGAAGGAGAGGCTAAATGTATATGGAAATGATGGTATATATAGGGTAAACAGGTTTTTCATAGGAATGATACGCACACAAATATTACAACTTGCAAAGGTAGATTGTTTTAACAAGAAAGCTGTATTGAAAAACATTTCTAAGGATATGATCTGGAATGAAATAATGAAAGATTTCAAATGTTCTTGGATTCCAACCCCTGCAGCTATTATGTTGTGGCTGACAGTTCATCAAAAAAATCAGATACTGTTGATTTATCTAAAAATATATAATTTCATGAGAAATCTAAAATAAAAAGAATGGGACAAAGATTGGTATATATAGATGTCTTGAGAGGTATATGCATCTTTATTGTTTTATATACACATGTTGTTCAATTTTCGCTTCCATATAGCGATTATTCAACAGTACATCGCTTTTTAACATTATGGTTTTTACACATGTTTTTCTTTATATCTGGATATGTTGGATATAGAGAAAGGAATGATTGGAATTTGTTTTTTGTAAGCTCATTCCTGAAAAAGAAAATCAAGACAATTCTTATTCCGACGATAAGTGCCATTTCCCTTTATATATTATGTGTTAATGCAAAAGTTGACGACATGCTTTTCTCATCTTCTAAGGGGGGGGGTACTGGTTTACCATTGTTCTGTTCGAGATGCAGATCGTCTATAGTTTTGTAATGTATGTGGTTAATCGGATTCATAATACACGACATAAAAGCATCGCAGTTTTATCCATTGCATTGTTATCTTATATGATGACTAAGATCGTCAATATGAATTCAATAGTTATGGACATTTTCTGTCTAAAAGGACTTTTTACATATTTCCCGTTTTTTCTTCTGGGTGTATTGTGTAAGATGAATAACAATATGTATGTGATGTGTTTGTCAAATAAAAGGGTTCAGTTTGCTTTACTTGCAATATTGGTTATAGGCTTTAAAACCAATTACATACCTTCTGTTGTTCTTAGTAGTGTATCTTGTTTTGTCGTTATCTTCTCAATAAGAAAAATGGAAGAGAATATGACGTATGAGACTTGTTTGGCCATTGTAAAAAAGATGACGAAATCTTTTTTCTCATTGTTTTCATGTATAGGTCAATATTCTATTGAGATATATTTCTTACATTTTTTGTTGTTATTTAAATTACCACAATCAGTGTCGGATTACCTGTATTCTGGTTATATTGCGAATAGTTACGGTCATACTTATTCAAGTATAATAGAACTTATTGTTGTTGGTTCGGTTTCTCTTTTTTTAGCTTTGCTGTGTATAATGATAAGCCTATTCTTGAAACAGCTACCTTTCATGGATAGATTGTTGTTTGGAAAGATTAAAACTAATAAATGAAATAATCTTGTTTGGATATAATTTAATTAAAGTATTTGTTTATGAAATTAGCAATATTACTTACAGCTACTGTTAAAGTGCAGGTAGTTGGAGGTAACTTTAGTGTAGAAGAACGTGCAAAAATGTATGCTGATACACTACGTTATTATGCAAATGTTGTGGGTAAAAAGTACCCTATAGTTTTTCTTGAAAACTCAGATTATGATTTGTCTGATTTCAAAAAGGAATTTGACAAATTGTTGGATATAGAGTGGATTCAACTATTGCCTTCTGAGAATTTGCCTTTTAATCCTGCTAAAGGAAAAAGCTATAATGAGTATTTAATGATCAAGGAGGGCGTATTGCGTTCTGAGAAGTTGAAATTTTGCTCACATTTTCTAAAGATTACAGGCAGATATGCGATGGTTAATATATTGACTATGGCTGCTGAAATAGAGAAAAGAGCAATCAACAAGGTCTTTATGGGTGATATAAAAGACACAAATCTGTATCAGTGGATAGGATCTAAAAATTATGGGCATTGGGGGGACAGTCGTTTTTGGGTGTTTTCTGTAGATTATTATAAAACGAATATGCTTAACTGTTATCTTGAAATGAATGATTGTGAAGACGGAAAATGGGCCGAGCATTATTTGCTTCGCATGGCTCGTAAGTATAAGCGAGATTCACGTTTCATTTTTAGATTTCGCCATCAAGTTTTGTTTAATGGAATAACAGGTATGCGTACTTCTGATGAATTGGCTACAGGCAAATATCGACAGGATAGTTTATCAATTAGAATGAAATGTCTGGTAAGACATTTATTAAGAATTTTGTTTCCAAACTTTTGGTTCTAATTTTTATACGGTAAAGAGAATTTTTATATGTACAATATCTCCCCCCCTAAATATCAGAGTAATAAGGATAATAGACTGAGATATATAGATGCTACACGTGGATTTGCTATATTTTTAGTCGTATTGGGACATGTCCTAAATATTGGCATGAACAACTATGATGAAAATCATTTCCTACATAGATTAATATATTCTTTTCATATGCCTCTATTCTTTTTCTTGAGTGGTTTTGTCAGCTATAAACCTTTAGAAAAATGGTCTTTCCTTTTTTTTATTGATTATATAAAGCGAAAATCTGTACAATTGCTGTTGCCAACATATCTTTTTTTTGTGACAGCGACGGTGATTAACTCAGGAGATGTTTTAAGCTGTTTTTATAATACAGGAGTAAATAAATATTGGTTCGGTCAAGCTTTATTCCAAATGTTGGTTGTATATGGTATAATTTCTGCGTTGTGCAATAGGTTTTCTAGCAGACTATTTATTCCATTATTGTTTATGGCTTGTTTAACGCGATGTTTATGTTTCTTTGTTGACCATGAACCCATTTTCTATAGGGTATTTGTGTTAAGGGAAACTTTTATGAATATGTACTTTTTTATATTCGGTTTGTTAGTAAGTAAGTATAAAAACATTTTTGCTTGGATTTTTTGCAATGAAAGAGTTAGAGGTATAGCTATATTTACATTCATTGTCTGTATGATTTACATATATCAACCATATGCTTATGGTCTCTTAGTTAAATTGTCAGACCAATTCCTTTTACGGGTGAGTGGAGTTATATTTGTATTTAGTTTATTCATAAAAACTGGACAATATTGGAATGGGAATCAATTTATTGCGAGACTATCAAATTTTATTGGAAAAAGAACTTTTGATATTTATCTTATTCATTATTTTTTTATTCCAGATTTGTCGTTTGTGTTCCCGTATCTAAATTGCAAACAAGAAATTGCTATAGAAATATTGCTGGCTTTAAGTGTTTCTATCGTAATTATGGCTTTTTGTTTGATTGTTAGTTTTGTTTTACGTAGCAACCGGTTAACAGGCTTGTGTATTTTGGGTATAATAAAAAAATAAAAAATAAAAAAGTGAAAAAATGAGAAAAGACACAGAAGGTTTGAACATGCCTAAATTCTTAACTGTTCTTAGAAGCATCAAGTATGCTTTTTTACCATATATAAAAAAAGGGAAATACTATTCTAAATGTAAATGGAGAAGAGCAAAGCATAAGAATGTATTTTTCTTTGTATTTGAACCAGGAAAAAAACATCCAGGCTTGGCAGATCGAATTAAGGCAATTATCTCCTGTTATGATTGGGCAAAAATGAATGGGTATAAGTTTAAGTTGTATTTTGAAACTCCATTTAAGATAAGTGATTATTTGAAGCCTAAATTTGATTGGCATTGTTCTCTTAAAGATCTTGAATATTCTATTATAGATACAAGAATTGTAGAAGAGGATTATAGAGAATGTCCTATCTATCTTAAACCAAACAAACAATATCATTGTTATTCGTATAATGGTCATCATATGCCACGAGTTTTTCCTGATACAGGTTATAAGTTTTCAGATCTGTTTCATGAATTGTTTGAACCTTGTGATGAACTGAAACGTATGTATTCTGTTTTAGGTATAAAGGAGGGGGCATATGTATCTTGTCATTTCAGATTTGTAAATGCGTTAGAGAATTTTGAGAATACTTTTTTTGATAACCATCTTGACACTCAAGAAGAACGTGATGCGTTAATAAAAAGATGTAAAAATGGTTTGATGCAAGTAATTAGTGAAAACAAAGGCAAAGACGTTTATGTCTTTTCTGACAGTAAGGTCTTCCTTGATAGTTTGAAAGATCTTCCTGTAAAAGTTTTACCGCATGACAGTATCGGTCATGTAAGTGAAGGAGTTAAAGAAGATGCTACATATAAATCTTTTTTTGATTTATATGTTATGTCTAAAGGAAGAGGGGTGTATCGATTCTGTGCTCCTGAGTTGTATTCTATTTCTCATTATGCATTACTTGCTGCAACAATAGGTGATTTACCCTTTAAAGATATAAATGTATGATAAAAACCAATGAAAATATAATCGGGGGGGGGTAGAATCTCTTGGGTTGACAAAATGAGAGGACTTGCTATTTTGTCTGTAGTTCTACAACATATGTCTTATTATTTTGATTCCCCAGAACAAATAACTTTTCTCAATCTTATTGCACTATGTAATATGGGTGTGTTCTTCTTTGTTAGCGGATATATTTTGGAGAAAACATGTAAGGTCAGTAGTTTAAAAACAGCTTTATTTTACATTAGGAAGAAATTTCTCCAGTTGATGATTCCGTTTCTTTTTTGGGGATTATTATCAAAATATATTTTTTCAAGAGAATTCTTGCCCATAACTCTTGCTGATATAGAACAACAATGGAGGATTCCGTCTTTATGGTATTTGCTTACACTATTTGGCTACGTCATACCATTTGCATTATATCGACGTTGGTCAAGAAGAAATAATAAGTGGTGGCTAAATGTCCTATTTTGGGTGACTTGTATTCTCTTACTTATGTTTGTTTTTAAGACAACAGGGGAGTTTAAATTTGCAGCCGTATATTTACCATATTTTGCAATAGGTGTCCTTGTGTCTGAAATTCGTAGTTTGGAAGAAATATTTTATAATAGATGGATAGGAGCGTTATGTGTGGTTCTGATACTTCTTTTTACTAACTATTATATTTCAGGAATGCAAACACTCGTTAATTCTTTAATTAAGATGGTTGTTACTGTTTCAATGATAATTGTTCTGTATCAGATCTGCCAGTTAGATTGGAATTCTAAAGTTGACTCGTTTATATCTAAATGTGGCTGCTATAGTATCGGAATTTATGCTCTGCATTGGCCGTTTATTAATATATCATGTATAACTGATAGCATCTCAACAACTAATGAGTTGATTATAATAGCCATTGCATTACCCATATCCGTCATTATTGCAACTCTTTGCATCTTTTTAAAGAATTGCTTGAGTAAATATCCGATAATTGATGGATTGATGTTTGGAGGAAAATGGAAATGAATCTAAAGTTAAAATTATGTTTTTTTCATTATTGTTACTATTTTTAGTTTTGGCTTTGCCTGCAAAATGCCATATGATATGTGAGCAACGTGCACAGTCGCAGTTGTTAAAATTTATAGCCTCTTTATTCGTTGTAGTAGGGCATGAAATGTCATTTTATGGTATAGGGAATGATTTGCTTATGAGAGAGACGGCAGTTGGCGCATTGTGTGTATCGTTCTTTCTTTTCATGTCTGGGTATGGCTTGTTGTATGGTTTTTTAATAAAAAATCAGAAATTGGATGAAGCATGGCTTAGGAAACGAATGGTAAAGCTTGTGGTACCAGCGTTGACAGCAATGGCTTTATATGTTATAGCAGAACTCTATAATGGTAAGCCTATTGATTGGCAAACCTTGCTGACATATTGGTTTGTATCGGATATTAATCTTAAATATGGATGGTACGTTACAGAAATCGTTATTCTATATTTTGCATTTTTTGTTTGTTTCCGATGTTTTAAACCATATTATGCCACATGGGTTCTGATTAGTAGCATATTATTGGGCATTGTTGTTATGGTTGTATGTAAAGTTGCAGTATGGTATATTCAGGGATTGCCTTGCTTCGTTATTGGAATGATTTTCGCTGTTTTTGATATGAAGGCAGAAACAGCTCGTTTGAAGAAATATGACTATAAATTAAAGTTGTCAATAATTATAGCTGTTGTTGTGTTCTGTCTCTTTAAGAATTTCGATTTCGTTCAGATCGTATTTCCTGTGCTTGACAAATGGCGCTATATGTACGCTTCGTTCTATGTAACAAACATTTTATTTATCATTATCATTGCATATATACTTATGTGTCTACCTGTAATTAAGTCAATGGTCAATCGGGGGGTACTTCTACGAAGTTTACCTTGTGCAAGGAGCAACGCTTCTTGTTTGTCGTGAATGGATAAAGAATGATTGGCTATTTGTCATGCTTGGACTTCTGTGTACAATTATTGTGGCAAAAGGAATGAGCATGATTAATAACTGGATAGTAAAGCGTATTTGATTTTATGAAGCATAATCCAAGAGTGTTAGTTGTAGCCACGAGTAGAAAGACTCGTGGTGGTATTACTTCGGTTGTGAAAGCTCATGAGACTGGTGAACAATGGAAGAAGTATCATTGTCGGTGGATCCAGACGCATCGTGATGGTCCGGTATGGAGGAAATTGTGGTATCTTGTTACTGCACTTATTGAATATATGGTGTTGCTGCCGTGGTATGATATTGTGCATATCCATGTGGCAACAACGCAGTCGGCAAGGAGAAAGAAATTGTTTTTTGTGTTAGCTAAGTTGTTGCACAAGAAGACTATTTTGCATTTCCATCCTTCAAATGAAAAATTCCTTTATGAGCCTAACAATCAGAAGCTGTATCGTAATCTGTTCTCTAAAGCAAATCTGGTGCTGGTGCTATCTGAGCAATGGCGTAGATGGATAAAAGATGCTCTGGGCTTGACAGAACATATAGAGGTGCTCTATAACCCTTGTCCGATAGTAGAACGTAAGCCGGAACTAAAGCAAAATGAAATATTGTTTGCAGGCACGGTGATACCTCGCAAGGGATATGCAGACTTGATTCGGGGCTTTGCTAAGATCGCAAAAAAACATCTTGACTGGAAAGTTGTGATTGCTGGCAATGGTGAGATTGATAAGGCTAAAGCAGTTGCAAAAGAGTGTGGTATAGAAAACCAAGTTGAGTTTTTAGGATGGGTGAAAGGTCCAGCTAAAAACCTTGCTTTCCAACAAGCTTCTATTTATTGTCTTGCAAGCGATGGCGAGGGTTTCCCAATGGGCGTGCTTGATGCATGGGCCTATGGCATTCCTTGTGTGGTAACCCCAGTGGGTGGTTTGCCTGACATCGTGGTTGACGGAGAGAATGCATTGGTTTTTCCTGTGGGCGATGTGGATGTATTGGCAAGGCAACTGGAGAGAATGATTAGCGATGATGAACTTCGTGAAAAGATTGCAGATGCCTCTTTAGCGTTGGCGCATACGACATTCAATATAGAATGCATTAACAAAAAAATGGAGAAAATATATGAGAGGTTCAAGTAACGGACATTTATATTCGTTAGACATGATGAAGTTTGTGGCTGCTATCTTCATCACAAATTCTCATTTTCAACCGCTATATGAGGGGGTGAACACTGCCTTTGCTACTTTCGGGGTGCAGGGGAATGCTCTGTTCTTCTTTGTGGCTGGATTCTTGCTGATGATGGGATTTGATAAGCACAAGGGACAGAATGTTGTGGATTGGTATAAAGCAAGAGTCAGAAGACTGTGGCCCTCTGTTTTCCTGTGGGCGATTGTTGCGGCTGCAATATGGAATGTAGCTCTTACAATTCCGCGTCTGGTGCTGATGGATGGCTATTGGTTCTTGCAAGCAATAGCCGTTGCGTATCTGCTCTTTTACATATTGGCAAAACCGATAAAACGAATCGGGGGGGTAAGAAGCAACAATTGCAATACGTATTTGTGTTGTCGTTAATTGGTTCTGTAGCGTTTTTCTTCTTGATGCCAATCGCAGAAGGTTCGCCATTCCATACGAACTTCCATTACGTGTGTCATTTCAGTATAATGGTTATGGGCGGACTCTGTTATCTGCAACGAGACAAACTTGTATGCAAAGGGTTATGGAAAGACGCCCTTGCGATGTTATTGTCTTTTGTGGCATACTTCGTGATATTGAAGATAGGAAAGGGGCAATGCGGCATTAGATATTATTCGCAGATATTGGCACTCGTGCCATTGCATACATTCGTCTACTATTTCTATAAGATGTGCTCTTATTCTTGGTGTCAGCGTGCTTTCCAAACGCCCATCTTGGGCAGGATACTCGCCATTATAGCAGCCCTGACATTGGAGATTTACGTGGTGCAGTTCTCTATAATAACCAATCAGTTTAATCAATTATTTCCACTCAATATATTAATTGTCTTTGTTCTTATAGCTTTTGCAGCTTACCTACTTAAAGTTTTGACTTCATTGTTTCTCGCAATATTGTCTAAAGAACATCTGGTATGGAAAGAGATAGTAAAAGTGTAAGAATGAGAAGTGAAATGTCTATATGATAAAAATACTAATCAATGCATACGCTTGCTCGCCAGGAATGGGGAGTGAGCCAGGAATGGCGTGGAATTGGGTGAGCAATCTTGCCAAGTTCTGTGAGTTGTATATCATAACCGAAGGGGAGTTTCGGGAAAAGATAGAGGAGGTGGTGCCTACGCTGGAGCAGGGCAAGAACATGCACTTCTATTACAACCCTGTGACGGATGAGATACGCAAAATGTGCTGGAACCAAGGTGACTGGCGATTTTATAAGTATTATCGTGAGTGGCAGTGGAAGACGTATCTCATGGCGAAGGAGATTTGTTCTTCTGAGCATATTGACGTGCTGCATCAGCTGAATATGATCGGATTCCGTGAGCCGGGATATCTTTGGAAACTATCGAAGGAGAACGGTGTGCCGTTTGTATGGGGACCTGTAGACGCAAAGGACAAGTTCCCCGTGACATACTTGGATGGGGCGAGCATAAAAACAAAGCTGTTCATGCGACTGAAGAACTTCCTCACTTGTATTCAGTTGAGATATTCGGGACGTGTGCTTAAGGCAGCTCGTCAGGCTTCGATTATATTCTCCGCTTCTTCAAACTCGCAGCGTTCGTTCAAGAAATATATGCGCATCGATTCGCCATTGCTCAACGAAACCGGCTGCTACGTTCAAGAGCATCCCATTACGGACAAATCGCAGAAGGAGACTTTCGATGTGCTTTGGGTCGGCAAGATGGATTTTCGCAAGCAGTTGTCTCTGGCTTTACAGACCATGGCAGCTATCGGCGACAACAAGTTCAGACTGCACATCGTTGGTGGTGGCGATTCGGCTTTTTATCAGCAGATGGCTGAAGGCTTAGGCATTGCCGACCAATGTGTATGGCATGGTATGGTCAGTCACGACGAGGTGCAGAAGCTAATGCAATCGTCGGACATCTTCTTCTTCACCAGTGTAGCAGAAGGCACGCCGCATGTGGTGTTGGAGGCAATCGGCAACAATCTCCCCGTGGTATGTTTCGACACTTGCGGTCAGGGTGATGCCGTGAACGACAAGATTGGCAGAAAGGTGGCTCTCTCCAATCCAGCGCAATCAGCCACCGACTTCGCAAAGCTGCTTAACAATCTGGAGCATGACAGAAACCTGCTTAAGCAACTGTCGGAGAACTGCAAGCAAAGACAAAACGAACTGTCGTGGGAGGAGAAAGCCAAAACGATGGTGGAGTGGTATGAGAAAGTAAAATTATAAAATGATGTTTAGACTTAAAGATTTAGATATTTTTGGTAGCAAGGCGGAGCTTGCCGCGCTGCCTGAGGGCAAATTGCTTATCAATACAATTAATGCACATTCGTACAACACTGCACGTAAGGACGGGTTGTTCGCTGAGGCACTGACAAATGGTGATGTGCTCATTCCGGACGGAGTGAGCATCGTGAAGGCGTGCCGATGGATTAAGGCGAAGAGCCAACCGAAGGAACGTATTGCAGGATGGGACTTGTTCGAGTTTGAAATGAACAAACTCGAAGAATGTGGAGTGAGGAATGTTTCCCGTGAGCGTCCGCTCACGGTTATGTTCATGGGTAGTTCGGAGAAGGTGCTCGACCTGATTGTGAAGCGGGCGGCTGAGGTGTATCCGCATCTGAAGATTGTGACCTACTCGCCACCGTACAAGCCTGAGTTCTCGGAGGAGGACAATAAGGCTATCATTGATGCTATCAATGCTGTTGATCCTGACTTGCTATGGATTGGTATGACTGCGCCCAAACAGGAGAAGTGGACTTTCTCGCATTGGGATGAACTGAATATCCACTGCCATGTAGGTACCATCGGGGCGGTGTTCGACTTCTTTGCTGGTACGGTGGAGCGTGCACCCGTATGGTGGCAGCGTCATGGTTTGGAGTGGCTTTATCGACTGCTGAAGGAGCCGAAGCGCATGTGGCGCAGGTATATAATTGGCAATGCGCTGTTCCTTTTCAATATTGTCTTTCGCGAGAGATGGTAAAGGATATTTACTACAAATTCATACAATTCTCGCTTGGTATTTATGATGGTCGGGAGTTTGTTGACGGGTCGGCACTGACGGGCTTCGATTGGGAGCGTTTCTTTGGTTTTGCCAGGAAGCAGACGTTAGTGGGCATCATCATGGAGGGCATATCGAAACTGCCAAAAAGCGTGGCACCAACGCAGAAACTGCTGATGAATTGGTTCATGGCGAGCCAGGGTATACGTCGACAGAATTGGATGCTAAACGAAGCTACCGCCGATATATATAATAAGGTGAGGGCTGCGGGCTACGACTGTTGCATACTAAAGGGACAAGCGAATGCTGCGATGTACCCAAATCCGGCTGCGCGTACCCCTGGTGATGTGGATATGTGGGTGAAGGCATCGCGTGAGGAGATACGTGCGTTGGCTCATTCGCTGGCAAAGGAAAATGGACATGTGGACGAGGAGAGCTTTAGCCATATCGCTATCACTCTGAATGGTGTGTGCGTTGAGCTGCATTACACACCGGGCTTCATGGCAAACTTTGTGTATAGCCGTCGTTTACAACGATGGTTTGCGGATAGCATCGAGGGGCTGTGTCGCAATATGATTGCGTTGCCTGATGGGACTGGTGAGGTTGCCTCCCCTACTCCTGCGTTCAATGCTGTCTATCAGTTGTACCACCTCTATCATCACTACTTCTATGAGGGTGTCGGACTACGCCAAGTGGTAGATTATTACTACGTAATTTTGAATTTTGAATTAGGAGTTTGGAATTGTCGCTTATACGATGAGGAGTTGAAGAATTGTGAATTGGAATTTCAAAACTCAAAATTGAATAATTCAAAATCGGCAAAGCCGATAATTCAAAGTTCAAAACTCAAAATTCAAAACTCGCTAAAGCGTCTCGGCTTATGGAACTTCGCAGGTGCGATGATGTATGTGTTGCATGAGGTGATGGGATTGTCGGAGGAACTGATGATTGCACCGATAGACAAGACACGTGGACGGATGCTGCTCGACGACATTCTGCATGGTGGCAATTTCGGACATCACGACAAACGTCATGCGTGGGGACACGATGCTTATAAAGACAACGGCTTCAAGCACGGAGCGTTGGGGCATAATCTGTTAAGATTATACCGCGACGCTCGTCTGCTTAGATATTATCCTGCGGAGGCACTAAGCGAACCGCTATTTAGAATTTGGCATTTATTTTGGAGAATGCGAAATAAGAAATGCTGACGCAAGCTTTACTTGCGCCCTGCCTTCCATCCGCCTGTTCCGTAGCATCCCTGCTCTGTCACAATAACAACCTTATTGCCGTCGAGCACCTTGCGCGGACTATGCACCTTTGCGTCATTCGTTGCGCCGTTGATAGCGGTCGGTTCGGTGACAACAAGGTGCATTGTTGTTTCTACCCCACTGTCGTATGTGGTGGCGGTGATGGTTGTTTCGCCTACGCTAAGGAGCGTAACGTAACCACCTGTGACGGTCGCAACGCTCTCGTTTGAGCTCTTCCAATGCAAGCGTTTGTCGGTAGTGGTCTTCGGCATGAATGTCGGGCGCAATCCAATGTGGGCAACATCTAACGATACCGTCATCTCTTCCTCTGCAAAGCTGATCGAACGCGATAGCTCGGGCTGCTTCTGCTCACCCTTGCGATAGAGGAACGGCAGGGGCAGGGTCTTGGATGTGTAGAGGTTGAAGCGTGCGTAGCTGTTATCCGGAGTGCTGTAGCGCATTGTGCCATAAGCGTCGTTGGTAGGAGTAAGCGTCGCGCCTTCGTGATCAAGTGCTATATTCCACTCGGTTATGCCCTCGTCCCATGCCAACTTCTGCTTGCCTGTTGCACCAAGCTGACGACCGAATTGGTCGGTGAGGGTCCAGTACTGCTGGTCGGCAGACTTGTTCAGTGTGAAGCGCAGCACATCTGGGCAGGTAACGTCAGCCGTTGAGGTCACCGACACTACATCGAGATAGTTTGTCTCGTCCATACCGCCAAAGTCGGCAGCTGCCGATCCGTTGCGGAATATCATCACCTCGTCGCCCGCGCTGAGCGTGCTCTTCTTCGTGAGTTTCTCATACTGCCAGCCGAGCGGCGACTCCAAAGCTATGTCAGCCTCATCATATTCGATAGTGATGGCATCGAGATACACCGAGCCTTCGCTCTTGCCTCCAGCCACAACGATGCTCATGTCGTTGGTGGTGATGGCTGGTGCGTCTATCTGCTTCGTCACGTCGACATATACGCCGAGGTCTTTCGATACCCACTCGCCGAACCAGTCGGCACTGGCGAAGTCGACCGGTGCCAACGAGTAGAGCGTTGTGCCACCATCGTTGAGCGACACGCCCACTTGTCCTTTCTTATTGTTTGAGCACATCGAGAACGTGATGCTGCGCACCTTGCAGCCTTGCCATCCTTCGAGATAGAGCACTGCCTCGTGGTTGCGAGGTATCTGGTTGTAGCGGTTGCCCGTTGTTGCGCCGAACTTGTTCTCGAAGTCTACTCGCGAGTTGCGTGGCACCGTTCCACATGCTGCTATCTTGAACTCTGCCGTCTGCTTGTTGTATTCAACGATTTTGTACATCACTTCTGCAGCATCCGCTGCAACAGAAATCGTAAGGAACGCTGCTACAGTCATCGCCTTACGCACAATACCCATCAGATTTTTCATATCCTTGTTTTTAGGCTTTTAGGCTGAGTGGTATGGGCAAGATGCCCATACCTCCTACCCTTTTTGCTTTTTGCTTTTACTTTTTCTGCAAAGGTACTGCTTTTTTATGTTTTCTGCTAAAAATCCATTATCTTTATAAAAAGTGTGCCTTCTATGTTTCTCGCGTAGAAACATAGAAGACACACACTCTTTATTGCATTTACAAGGTTACAGCCACGCGCCGAAGCGTGGCTGTGGCAGTGGTGCCGAGAAGTAGTAGTTCTGGTCGTTGGCGCTGTCGAGGAAGTTCACCTTCTTCATGCCGAAGAACGGGATGCCGTTCGGGAAGATGCGCGCAAAGTCGGTCACACCGCCCGAGAGAGCGGGGCTACCCTGCTGCAGGTCGAAGCTCCAAGACCTGTCGAAAGCAAGCGGAGCGCCCTTGTCGGGGTCGTCGACCTCGCAGTTGATGTCCATACCAGCGTTCTGCTTGAAATTCTTGAAGAGCGGATCGAACTGGCCTGCTGTGGCGCTCTTTATGTCTGTGTAGAACCAGATGCCGAGCGAAGCGCCCTTTGCCATCTGCTCCACGCCGGTAGCGGTAGAAGCGTAGTAGTAGTTGGGCGTGAGACGGCTGTGCTCCATGTCGGCGCCGTCCTGCTTGGGCTGCTTCAGACCGAAGCGCGAGTCGTAGCAGAGGTTGTTCACGAACACCGGTCGCGCAGCCTTCTCCACCCATACCGAACCGCCCTTCTTATTCTTCGAGCGTCGCCAACCGCAGTCGACGATGGTATTGTTGTAGACGGTCATGTCGGTGAGCGGCACCACCTCGCTGTTGCCGGCGTTAGAAAGCTTAAAGGCGTTGGTGCAGGCGTTGTATATCACGTTGTTGGCTACGTCGAGCTTGCAGCCCGCCTTCACGTTGATAGCCTCGCCGCCGTCGGCAGCGTTACCCGAATCGGCGAAGATGTTGCCCGCAATCACGCCATTGCCGCCCGTGAAGTAGGTCTGGTCGTTGTAGTTGTCGTGGAAGAAGCTGTTGGCGATGACAAACTTGCCGTTGACGTTGCAGAAGTGGAAGGCCGGCACGCCGCCGTCGATGGTGGTCTTGAAGAGCTTGTTCTGGAACGATGCCGACGACTCGGTAGGCGTGGCGCCGGCGTAGGCTATGTCTACATGGTTGAGCACCACTTCCTCCGAGTTGTAGCCGCAGATGATGCCGCCCCAGGCTTCGGGCTTCTTGCGGTCGGAGGTGAAGGTGACGGGCTTCTCGGCTGTACCGAGGCAGTAGAGGTTGCCCAGCACCACCACTTCTACAGGCACCTGCACGTCAGCCTTGCACGTCACCGTCACGCCAGGCTCTATATAGAGCGATGTGCCGACGGGTATCTCTACGCTCTCGCTCAGCGTGGTGTCGTTCGACCACACGAGCGAGCCTACAGGATACTCCGCCACGGCGGTCTTTATGACGTTTGTAGAACCTTGGTTGGCGTTGCCGTTGTTGCCTGCATAATCGTACGGATTGATGTTGTCGTTCTCGCAAGACGCTGAGAACATTGCCGTTGCTGCAGCGAGCAGCATACCGGCCATTGTGTTTATCTTCTTCATTGTATGATGTTGTTATGGTGAGGTGGTGGGGTGGTGAGATGGTGAGATGATGATAAAATCAGAGCTTGTAGCGCACGCCGAGCAGGAAAGTTCTGCCGTAACGGTATGTGCCAACGATGGTCTTGTCGCTCTTCTGTCCTTCATACTCGAGATTGCTTTGGTTGACGGTCTTGAGGTATCGCTCGCGCTTTGCGTCGAGCAGGTTGTTGGCCTTGAAGAAGAGCGAGATGCCGTTGTGGAACTTCTTCTCTGCGCTGAAGTCGAGTCCGAACATCGCCTTGTCCCACTGGTCGGCGTCCTTGAACGGCGACACAAGTGCGAGTTTCGTGCCGGTGAACGAGGCTGCAAGCTGTGCGTTCCAGCCATGTGCGGTGTCCTTGTAGAGCAGGGAGAGATTAGCTGTGTGCGGTGCCTGGTTCACGAGCGGACGAGTCTGCGTTACGCCCGTCTTATACTCTGCGCTGCCTTCCTTGTACTGGCGCTTCGAAGTGGTAATCTCCGAGTGGGTGTAGGTATAGTTTGCCTTCACACCGAAGTGGCGTATGTACTTTATCACGTCAATCTCGAAGCCCATGTTCTTCGCATTGCCCAGGTTGGCGGGCATGTAGTAGGCGTCTGTTCCGGCGCCGATTTTGCCGTCCGACGTAACGAACACCTGTTCTATCGGGTTCTTCAGATACTTGTAGAAGACGCCTGCGAGAATCTGCTCTGTGCTCGACGGGAACCACTCCCAGCGTAGGTCGATATTGTCGATGCGGGCGCGTTTCAGCTCAGGGTTTCCCTTCTCCTGATACTCCTCGCCCTGTATCTGATAGGGTACAATCTCGTAGAATCCAGGTCGGTTGATAGAACGGTAGTAAGAGAGGCGCACGTTCATCTTCTTTGTCGGTGTCCACTTCACTGAAGCCGACGGCAGATAGTCCCAATAGCTCTGCTCGCCCACCTGCCCCATGTTACGGAAGTGCTGCAGCATGGTGTATATCTGGTTGGTATGTTCGGCGCGTAAGCCCACGTTCAGCTCACCGAGAGCGCTGCTCAGCGTAGCCATAGCGTAGACTCCGCCGATGTGCTCCTTCGAGTCGTAGTTGAGCTGAGACGCCTGCGAGTAAGGCGTCTTGCATACCCAATCGACGTTGGCGAACTGCTCGTATCCGTTGCCGTCGAGCTGCTGCGATATGTCAGCCGGGTTGAAGACGTACGAGTAGTAGCGGTTGCTGCGCTCCTTGCGGCGATACTGCGCGCCAACCTTCCACAAAGCGTCCAGCTTGTCGCCGAAGCGTGTGTCGTAAGCGAGGTTGATGTAGCCCGCCCAGTCGGTATCCTTGTTGTGCTGGAAGCGGCGTTCCGCACTCTTAGGCAGCGTCTTCAGGATGTTCTTCTCCTGGCTCCATATGTCGCCCGACACGGCGTCGCCCTCAGCGCCGGCACTACGACCAACGGTGTTGGTAAGCGTCACGTATGTGCGGTCGGGGTCTTCGGCTCTTGCCTGCGAGAACACGCCCGACCAGTCGACCGTGAAGTGGTCGGTCAGACGGTGCGTGCCCTTGAGGTTGGTGGCGAAGATGCTCTGCGTAGAAGAAATGGAGCGCAGCTCGTCGTCCTGCGTGTACGAGTCGGCACTGATATACTCGGTGTTCACGCCGTTGTTGTAGCGCACGCCCTTCGAGTTGGTACGCACGTACATGTTGTACCATTCGAGTTTATGGTTCGAGAGCGAGAGGTCGAGCTTTGCGTGCAGACCCGCCGTGAAGTCGTGTATGCTGTAGTAGCGGTGGTTAAGCGTAGAGATATACATAGCCTGTTCGCCCGACGCCATCTTCACCGAGTTGTATGTACGCTCCGTGCCACGGAAGGTGTTCTGCACACTTCCGGCAAGCATCACGCCGATACGGTTGTTCCAGAAACGATCGCCAACGCTGAGACCGCCGATGAAGTTGGGCGCCGGCGTAGCATGGCTCTTCAGCTGCACCGGTCCGTTCCTGAAGTCGGAAGCCGAAGCCTTATAGTCTGAGCCGAACGCCTCGTAGGGCGAACGGTGAGTATAGTCGGAGCGGTTGGTCGTGAGATAGTCTCTTGCGCCGCTCCAGAAGTAGTCGCTCATGCCTACGGCGGCGTTAGCCTGCAACTGGAAGCGTGCGGGCGCATCCTTCATCACCATGTCGACCACTCCACCTGCGGCGTCGCCCTCCATGTCGGCAGTAAGCGACTTCGAAACCACGAGGCGGTCCATCAGGTCGGACGGGAAGATGTTGAGCGGAACGTAGCGGTTCTTGTCATCGGGACTCGGTATCTTCACACCGTTCACGAGCGTATAGTTGTAGCGCTTGTCCATGCCTCGGAGTATGGCGTACGAAGCCTCGCCCGAAGCGTCGCGCTCCATGGTCACGCCCGACACGCGCTGAAGCACGCTCGCCACATTCACGTCGGGCGAGAGCTGTATGCTCTGCTGGCTTATCACGTTGAGCACGCTCGCCGCATTCTTCACCGTCTCGACGGCGCTGCGGTCGGAGCGATACTCGCGGCGTCCGGTTACAACCACCTCGCCCAACTGCTGCAAGTCTTCGTCCAAGGCGATAATGAGTTGTCCGTCCTTGCCTTTCTCCGAGCCTTTGTCATAGTCTTTCGCCACGTCGACCACCATCTCTCTTGTCTTGTACGCCATGTACGAGACAACAAGCGTGTAGCGACCGCGGTCGGGCAGCTCGCGCAGCGTGAAGGTGCCGTCGAGACCGGTTGTGGTGCTGACGCTTGGCAGCTCCTTCACTCTGATAACGGTGCCGATAAGCGGCTCGCCGGTCTTGTGGTCCTTGACGATGCCGTCGAGCGTGTGCGCTGTTATGGCAGAGGTAGCAGCCGTGAGGAGTGCCACTGTGAATAAGAATCTCTTCATGCTATTTCGACTTTGTTATCGTGTGAATAATCTTTCCATCCTTGTCTATCATCGACATCTTCAACAGCTTCTTGTCTACGGTGAACACAGAGAAGCCGTCGGCAGAGCTGCAGAACACCGTGCCGTCGGTAGGCTTCACCGGACGCGCCAACGACGACGACGAGTTGACTACGTAGTCGATATTGTCACCCTTCTTCTGTATGTGCTGGAAGTTGTGGATGTGTCCGCAGGCGTATATAGCCACGTTGTTATATTTGTGAAGCACGGGCAGCAGACGCTTCTGCATGTCGAGACGCTCGCTCTCCTTCTTGTTGGTGTCGGCAAATATCGGGTGATGGCCCATCACAACCACCCAGTCTTCCTTGGCGTTGCGCAGCGTCTCGTCGAGCCACGCCAGCTGCGCCTCAGCGTCCTGCTTGCAGGCGTCGGGATAGACGCTCGAATTCTTACGATAAGAGTCGATGAGCGGTGTTGTGTCGAGCATCACAATGCGCACGGAAGTGTTGCCGTGCTTGAACACCTTAGTATAATACCTGGCAGGCATCATCCATCGGCGGCTCACCTTGCCGTAGTCCATGAAAGCCTGCGTATTGCCGCGATACTCGTGGTTGCCGCAAACTGGGAACCAGTCGAGCATAAGGTCGGGATGCGAGTAAACCAGCTCGTAGTTGGTCATCCAAAGCGGGTCCTGTAGCGATGCAACACCATTGAAATGATGAATGTCGCCCGCAGCAAACACACACTCAGGGTCAACCACTCCCGCCATTTCGCCCATCAGTTCGGCTATCGGCTTCTGGTCGTAATAGCCGTTGCGTCCCATGTCGTTGGTCATATAGAGCGTCACGTCGCCCTTCAGCTGCTGCCACTCGGCACGCACGTCGTCAGCAACCGGTTGCGCTACGGTAGCCGTTGCCACCTTCGCCTTGCAGCACGCCGGCACGCCGACTGTACCTTGAGCCTGCACACCCATACTACCCAACAACATCATCGCAGCCAATGACCACACAGCCATTCTTCTGCCGCAGCTTTCTCTCACTACTTTCTTTTTCATTCTTTTGCTTATTTAGTTAACTATGTGTAAAATTTCGGGTGCAAAAGTAAAAGTATAGTGTGTCAAAGAAGTTACAAAAATTTTATAATCAGAAGTCTTCCTGCGACGACTCTTCTTTTTCCCATCCTGCGCTGCAGTCCGCCACCCAGAAAGCAGATGCCCGATACAATCCGCGTGTTCAAGCGCTGGCTATACACTTAAATTATCTTAATGCTTCACCAAAAAATACTATAAATACTTGTTTGTATGTGTCAAAAAGTGTAGCTTTGCAGCAGTTTTATGTGTCTAAAAGTGTAAGAATTCCGAGTTTTCATATGTCTAAAAGTGTAAGATTTCTGAGCTTTTATGTGTCTAAAAGTGTAAACTATGAAAAGAAAGATATACAACAAGCTCGTAGAGTGGAAGAATCAAAAGCAGCACAAGCCATTAATACTCAACGGTGTAAGACAATGCGGCAAGACTTTTATCCTTAAAGAATTCGGCAAAAAAGAATTCGCAAGCCTTGCCTACGTCAGTTGCGACAGAAACGAAAGCCTACAAGCCATATATGCGGGCGATTTCAATGTGTTTAGAATTATACAAGGATTAAGTGCTTTGACAGGAGTGGACATCATCCCCGGCAAGACACTTATATTCTTAGATGAAGTGCAAGCCTTTCCACAGGCATTAGAGGCATTGAAGTATTTTTGCGAAGACGCTCCCGAATATCATATTGTTGTGGCAGGATCTTTGTTAGGTGTAGCCTTACACGCAGGGGTATCCTTCCCCGTAGGAAAAGTACAGACACTACGCCTTTTCCCTATGGACTTTGAAGAGTTTCTTATGGCATTGGGGGAAGACCAACTGCTAAAGCTCATGCATAACCACGACTACGAACTGATGAATGCCTTCCACGAGAAACTAAAAGACTATCTGCGCCAATACTACTATGTAGGAGGAATGCCTGAGGTCGTAAAGCATTACGTAGAAAACAAATTGCTCAATCAGGTGCGAACCATTCAAAACGAAATTCTATCCAACTATGCAGGCGATTTCTCCAAACACGCACCCACACAAGAGGTAGCACGCATCGACATGGTGTGGCAATCGATACTTGGACAATTGTCTAAAGAGAACAAGAAATTCGTGTATGGAGTATTGAAAAAAGGCGGTAGGGCGAAAGAATTCGAGTTAGCCATACAATGGCTGATAGACGCAGGTCTGATATATAAAACTACAAAGGTGACAAAACCCGAATTGCCATTGAAGTTCTACGAAGACATATCTGCTTTCAAACTCTATTTATGCGACTGTGGATTGATGGGCGCTATGGCAAACACCGATGCTAAGAATGTGTTAATTAGCGATACCGTATTTACTGAATACAAAGGGGCATTTACCGAACAGTATGTCCTTCAGCAACTACTCGCATCTAACATAAACAACATCTATTATTATAGTTCGGACACCTCACGCATGGAGATGGATTTCATTATTCAGCAGAAAGGTGCACTGGTACCAATAGAAGTGAAAGGAGGAACAAGCATAAAGGCAACATCACTACACAATTATCTAAAACAACATCAAGACATACCTGCCGTACGCTTCTCAATGCTCCCTTATCGCAAACAGGAAAATATAACCAACATGCCCCTATACGGTGTGTTTCTCAGTTTGGAATAAATATGCCAGTATAAAATGAAAGAATTGTAACTGGTTAACAAACAAGAAAGGAACAAACAATGAAAGGTTACGCAAAACCGATACGCTCTATGATGCCGAAGGTTTCTTCTGGTCTGCCAAGCAAGCAGATACAAGATACTGTACAATGATTGCTCCACAAAAATACTTGTGGACTTCAATGGACAACAGAAGTAAACTTCGTTGCTTACGCTTCTTGTTTGAGAAATGCGACATAGCCGAGTCTGAATTGGTGATGTTGCTTGAACCTGTAAAAGAATAAAAGTTATGGCAGAAAATAACAATATACCGCAGTTCGTGAATAGCGATTCATTCATGGTAGACAAGAACTATGTGAAGTGGTTGTCTGACTTGAAGAAACGCTTCCGTATGGCACAGCTTAAAGCTGCTGTCAAGGTGAATACAGAAATGCTCAAATTCTACTGGAGTTTGGGCGAGGACATTTGCGAAAAGCAGAAACAATACAAGTGGGGCGCAAAGGTTATTGACAGACTTAGTCTTGATATGCGTTCGGAATTTCCTCAGAGTGAGGGATTTTCCAGAGCTAACCTGTACCATATAAAGCGATGGTTCACATTCTATTCAAGCCAAATTGAATTTGTCTACCAGGCTGGTAGACAATTACAGGAAGTGGATGATGCCAACACCCCTATACCAGAGATATTGCTTTATGTGCCTTGGAGACATCAAACAGTAATTGTTTCCAAATGCGCCACAATAAACGCTGCGATGTTTTATCTCAATAAGGTCGTTGAGGGCAACATGAGCCGTACAGAATTGGAACATGTTATTAAGGCTCAACTGTACGAGCACACAGGCAAGGCTTTGAATAACTTTGATGTTACACTGCCTCAACCTCAAAACGCACTGGCAACAGAGATTATAAAAGACCCTTACAAGTTGGATTTCTTCTCATTGCCGAGCAAGTTCTGCGAGATGGATTTGGAAAATAAATTGGCTACAAATATCACTCGCTTCCTCTTGGAACTAGGAAAAGGCTTTGCGTATGTCGGTCGGCAGATGGAACTTGACACGCCAAGTGGCAAGTCTTACTTCCCCGACATGGTTTTCTATCATACTCGTCTGAAATGTTATGTGGTGATCGAACTGAAAGTGGTTGACTTTATGCCAGAATTCATTGGCAAACTGAACTTCTATGTTTCGGCAGCAGACGAATTGCTTAGAGGCGAGGGAGATAATCCGAGCATCGGCATTCTTCTTTGCAAGGACAAAGACTCTTCTGTTGTCGAATGGTCTCTGCGTGGCATCACGACTCCGTTAGGTGTGGCAAGTTACCAATTGCAGGAGGTTTATGAACGCACATTGCTTGAAATAAAGCAGGAAGCCTCAGAAGAGAACGCTTCAGAAGATGAAAAATAAATAATAGAATGTAACAAAATGGACTTATCAAAACACTTTGTTTTACTCAATGGAGAGCCTAAGACCTTACAAATAGACACCATACAAAAAAATGGGAATACAGGTTATAGTGTGCGTTTCAAAAACAACGGACGTACATATAACTATGCCTATAGCAAAGTAACTTGGCTCAGTACTCCTGAGTGGAAAGACCCCACACAATGTAAGGTATATATAAATGGAACATTGACACAAAATATAAGAGAAATATGGCGCTTCGGCAATAACGAACATAGCTATTGGAGAATTATCTTTAACAATAATTTTGTATTGGATGATGCTTCTGGAAAAATCACAGTAGCACAATCCTGCCTACAAGAAACAGCCGCAAAGGATGTCCTTACCTACATGAAAAACGTGGCAACTATCAATCCTTTAGGCAGAGATGAACAGAATCATGAGGGAACACTATCGCAGATTTATAACAGTGTAGATTTTATTGATAAAGAGACAGCAGCTGCTTGCTACCTCAACCCTGCTAACAACAAGCCTAAGAAACGTTGTCATGCCGACTTGGTTTTTCCTTTTGGATGTAATACCAGCCAAAAGATTGCTGTAGCCAATGCCTTTGAACATCAAATAAGTGTCATCCAAGGTCCTCCTGGTACGGGTAAGACACAAACCATTTTGAACATTACCGCAAACATTATTAGACAAGGTAAAACGGTGATTGTTGTCTCTAACAACAATTCTGCTACAGCAAATGTGTTTGAGAAACTGGAAAAATATGGTATTGACTTTATAGCAGCCTCACTTGGTAACAAAGACAATAAAAATGCATTCATTGCTAATCAACCCATAATACCCACAGATCTTAATACGTGGGGGTTAGAACTCACAACCTATTTTAAAGTGAGACAGCACTTACATACTACCTCGCAACACTTAGACAAGGTTTATGAATTACAGAATGAACGTGCATTACTATTGCAAGAGCAACAAACGATAGGATTGGAGTGGAAACACTTCTGTAAGAACAATGGTATTGATGAAAATATAGAATTAGAAAACCATATCAATTCAAAGCGTATCTTATCCATTTGGCTAAGTTGCCAAATATGGACAGATGATAAGTATGTAAAATACACTCACGGAATTGGCAAATTAAAAGAACAAATCAAATGGTGGTGGATGAAATGGACATGTACCAACAGACTTCATATACAAAACAAAATTGACAAGAACAATTTGGCACCACTTATATTAGAACTTCAAACTTTATACTACAAAAATAAGATTCTGGAAATCGAGCAACGTATAGAAACAATCAATCAAGAAATGGCTTTATATGATGCAAAAGCATTGACTAATAATTTAGTCAAAGATTCCATGACACTCTTAAAATCGTCATTATACGACCATTATAAAGACCGAGAGAGAGTAGTTTTCACCGATACCAAGGACATGAAAAGACAAGGTGTGATGATGAAGAATGAATATCCTGTAATACTCAGCACCACTATGTCTGCACGTTCATGTGTATTTGCAGATGAACCATACGATTATATCATTATGGATGAAGCATCGCAAGTTTCATCAGAAACAGGAACTTTAGCTCTTACCTGCGCAAAGAATGCCGTTATCGTAGGAGATACGAAGCAATTGCCTAATGTGGAAACAGAAGAGGATAGAAAAAAGTTGCAGATCATTGCTAAACCTTATAACATATCAGATGGCTACGACTGTTCAAAGTATAGTTTTTTAGAATCAATACTAAAAGTTATACCCGATATAACAGAAACAATGCTTCGAGAACACTATCGTTGCCATCCGCGTATAATCAACTTTTGCAATCAAAAGTTTTATGGTGGCAACCTGCTTATCATGACAGAGGATAAAGGTGAAGAAAATGTATTAACAGCCATAAGAACCGTTAAGGGTAATCATGCTATTAATCATCTTAACCAGCGAGAGATAGATGTGGTGAAGAACGAACTATTACCGACTTTGAAAGATTGCAGCAGTATCGGTATTGTAACTCCATACAATAATCAAGTGGACGCTTTCCGCCAACAGCTGAATGATATAAAGATCGGAACAATACACAAATACCAAGGTCGTGAAGAAGACACTATTATCATGAGCGTTGTAGACAATCAGATTTCTGAGTTTGCCGATGACGCAAAGATGTTAAATGTAGCAGTATCAAGAGCACAAAAGCATTTCTGCCTCGTTATGACCGGAAATGAGCAAGCAAAGCACCGCAACATCATGGATTTGTTGGACTATATTGCCTACAACAACTGTACTGTGACAGAAAGCAAACTGGCATCTATTTTCGACTATCTATATGACCAATATACAGAACAAAGAATAAACTTCCTCAAAAATCATCCACAAATTTCTGATTATGCGTCGGAAAATCTTACATATTCACTGATATGCGAGGTGTTGGCATCTAATCCTGATTATAGTTGTATGAAGGTGTTGTGCCATATTCCTTTACGACAAGTTATAAAAAATACATCACTGATGTCGGCAGAAGAATTAAAATATGCTGCAAACTATAACACACACCTTGATTTTCTTATAATCAACCGTATAGGGAAGCAACCCGTACTTGCCATAGAAACAGATGGATATTCGTACCACAATGAAAAAACAATACAGCATCATCGTGATATAATGAAAGACCATATTCTATCAAAGTATGGTCTACATCTACTACGTCTCTCAACAAAAGGCAGCGGTGAACGAGAAAAGATCGTAACAGCACTGAATAAAATTGATAATATACAATCATCTAAAAGATGCTGAGCATGTGCTCGCACCCCGAGTTCGACGACGAGATGCTGCCACTCAGCAAGGAGATGCGCTTGAAGGCGCAACGCTTCGTGAGGGATATATCTGTGGAAGAACAGCAATTCCACCGAACGCACGGAACCCACAAAATATTGCTGCGGAGTATATTCTAAACAAAACGAAGAGCATCCGCGTCGGTCGATACGGACATCTGCGTCGGTCGATACGGACGTCTGCGTCGGTCGATACGGACGTCTGCGTCGGTCGATACGGACATCTGCGTCGGTCGATACGGACATCTGCGTCGGTCGACGCGGATGCCCAACAACAAACATAAACATCAGAAATGAAACATCTTCTTATCATACTAAGCTGTCTCCTGCCCAGCCTTTGCTCAGCGCAAACCTTCAGCGGTGAATACACCGCAGAGTGGCAGTGGGACATGAAGCGCAACACCAACTGGCTGAACCTGCTGCGCTTGAACCTGAACGTACCCGTCTTCGATGGCAAGGGCACCATCGAAGCCTCTACGCTGCACATAGCGAAAACTAATGAAACAATCATAGCCGACTGGCAGACGTTCTCGAACATCGAGGCAGAGAACAGCGTTGCTGCCATCGCCGTATTGGGCTACATGCACGAGTGGCAGGCGGCACATCTGTTTGTCGGCGTGCGCAACGTGAACGAGGACTTCTTCACGTCCGACATCACCGCGCTCTTCATCAACAGTTCCTGTGGCATCTTCCCCACCATCGCCGCAAGCTACCCCATAGCCAACTATCCGTTATCGGGGCTTACGATCTACTTCGACGTGTCGAGGGGCGGCTGGACATTCCGAAACAGCCTGTACAACGGCACTGGCTACAACGGATGGAAACGTAGAGACAACCCGTTCCTCGTGCGACCAGCGAAGGACGGCGTGTTCAACATCTCGCAACTGGAGTATGCGCACAGCGGTGCGCACTACTTCGCCGGCGTAGCTGCCCACTCGCAGCAATATACCGTCGGCACGGATGGTGAAATGCCGTCTGCCGACGCTGCTGCACACAAGACCACCTGCGCCTGGTGGGCGTATGCCGAGCAGCCCATGTGGTCGGCTGCCGACCGCTGCGTGACGTGCATGGCGCAGTACTCGGAGAACACCTGTCGCCAAAGTGCCTGCTACAGGTATGCCGAGGTAGGCTGCGCCTACTGCGACAGTCTCAACCAGTGTGGATTGTCTGCTCAATGCGCTCGCTTCCGTCAAGGCACCGAGCACTCCGTTGAGCTGACATACCGTCGCCAGTTGAACCGCCACATCGCTCTGCAGCCCTCCTTCCAGTACATCAACAACACAGAAGGCAACTTCACCGCGCTCTGCGCACGTCTGTACTACAGTTTCTGAGCGACTTCCCACAGAACTTTGCTGCGGAGTATATTCTCCCACAGAACACGCGGAACACACAGAAACGTCCAACGAAGTATATTCTCCCACAGATGACACTGATATTCACAGATTAGGAGCACGCACACAAATTCCATGAATTCCGTGGGAACCACATCGCACACAAATTCTGTGAATTCCGTGAATTCCGTGGGAACCACATCGCACACAAACCATCTGTGTAAATCCGTGAAATCTGTGGGAGGTAAAACTCAGAGTGAAATCTGTGGGAGAAAAGAAAGCCCACAGAACACGCGGAACACACAGAAACGTCCAACGAAGTATATCCTCCCACAGATGACACTGATATTCACAGATTAGGAGCACGCACCCAAATTCCGTGAATTCCGTGGGAACCATATCGCACCCAAACCATCTGTGTAAATCCGTGAAATCTGTGGGAGGTAAAACTTAGAGTGAAGGTTGTGGGAGAAAAGAAAGCCCACAGAACACGCGGAACACACAGAAACGTCCAACGAAGTATATCCTCCCACAGATGACACTGATATTCACAGATTAGGAGCACGCACACAAATTCCATAAATTCCGTGGGAACCACATCGCACACAAACCATCTGTGCAAATCCGTGAAATCTGTGGGAGGTAAAACTCAGAGTGAAGGCTGTGGGAGAAAAGAAAGCCCACAGAACACGCAGAAGCGTCCAACGAAGTATATTCTCCCACAGATGACACTGATATTCACAGATTAGGAGCACGCACCCAACTTAGAGCCTTTTAAAAGTGGCGTTTAAATAGAGCTAAGCCTTCTAAGCCCTCTCCGACTGGGAGGGCTTAGAAGGCTTTTTTACCTTTTTACTCTTTTACTTTTTTACTCTTTTACTTTTAAAAGTTAGTCGGCTAAGCAGTTCGATGCCGTAGACAGGCCAGAGCGGCACCTTGCGCACGTTTGTCCTGACGGCAGGTATGTCGAGCAGCATGAAGAGCACGGCTACGCTGCCGCTTATCCACACCACGATGCCGTACACCTGCTTTATCGCTACGCCCATCATGCTGTGAACGTAGCCGTCCATGAAGCCGGCGAAGTCGGTTGTGGCGGGGTTGACGCTCAGCAGCGTTATGTGCTGGGCGTAGCGCGCCATATCGTCGTTCATAAAGTGGGAGAACCACGTGGTGTATATGCCGTAGCCCGCCGCACCAGCAAGGTACATGTGGAAGATGTTGAACACGAACAGTCCCATGAAGAACTGCTCAAGGTTGGGCGACGACTCGTCGAGCGCCCACATCAGCGTGGCGGCGATAATAGAGTAAGCCGCACCACGGCAGATTATCGGCAGACGCAGCTGCTCGATGTTCACCTGCGGGTCGATCGTGGTATACATCAGCAGGGCGTAGACGAAGATGAAGCCGAAGCCGATGGCGAAGAGTTTCCACACCTTCCACTTCAGCACCTTCAGCCACAGCAGGTCGATGGCGATGCCAATGTAGAAGCCTGGCAGTGCCCAAAGGAACAGCTCCTCCTTGGTATGCTCTTCGAGCTTCAGCACCTCGGCGCAGAGTATCTCCTCCATCGTGTGTTCGCAGCCGAGCAGAAACTCGCCTATAACCACCACTACGATGATGGGCAACACGTTGCGCAGCTTGAAGATGCGTAGGTCTACATACGGATTGTTCACACGCAGCAGACGGTGTATCACCACGCCGGCAAGTATCAAGGTGCAACCTGCCACGAGGCGCAGTTCGCGGCTCGCGAACCACATCTTATAATCGCCGTAGACGAAGATGTACGACACGAGAAGCATGAGCAGACTGATGAGAAGTCCGCTACCGAAGTCGATGCCTCGCAGACTGAGTCGCTCGGGCATCGGGCAGAACGGGCGGCACATCACTATCTGCACCGTCATAACTACGCACATCGTACCGACGATGAACACGTTCATCATCTGCCACGTGAAGTGGTAGCCGAACCATGCTGCGAGGAAGCCGCTGCCCTCGATAGAGGTGAGCAGCACGATGTGCAGCACGGGGAAGAACACAGCGAAGTCGCGCCGCGGCGTAATCCACAACTGTATGTTGCTCATGTGTTCGAAGGTGCCCTGCAGCTTAGCCATGCCCTCTATGAAGCACACCACAAGCAGCAGCGGCATATACGTAGAGCGTATGGTGATGAGGTTGCAGACGGCGATGACGATAGCCGAACCGATGATGAGTTGCTGGTTGGTGAAGCGGAACTTCATGCGGAAGAGCATGGGGAAGTATATCGCCATGCCTGCAAGATTGGCGTAGAGCAACAGCAGCAGGTCTTCGAGCATGAAGTTGGTGGAGCCTTGTATGGCTTCCAATGCACCGAGATACATGCCGCCGGAGAACTGGTACGCGAACACGCATATCACGTATATCCACGGGCGGATGGCTTTAGGCACCCAACTGCGGAACATAGGCATCGAAAAGCACTGGCCCGCAGAAGGAGGAGGTGGTGGTAATGGAAACATTGCTTTATATTATATTATAAGCCGAACTAAGCCTCTTTAAGCCTTTCTAAGCCTTAGCTAACTTTTTATTTTTTTACTCTTTTACTTTTTTACTCTTTTACTTTTACCCTGCATTCCACATTATATCCTGCGTGCAGCTTCGCCAGGTCTTCCTGCCTGTTGCCGTCGAGCTTTATGCGCACCGTTACGCGCTGCTCCACCTTCACGAAGTTGCCCGTAGCGTTGTCGATCGGCACGAGCGAGAACGCGCTGCCCGTAGCCTTGCTTATGCGCTCGACACATCCCTTATATACGATGCCAGGCACAGCGTCGGCAGTGATCTCCACCTCAGAACCCTCGTGTATGTCGGGCAGCTGACTCTCCTTGTAGTTGGCCTCCACCCACTTGCTATTACTGCTCACGATGTTCACCATAGTCTGACCGGGCTGCACAAGCATTCCTTCCTCGATATCCTTAGTGCCCACTACGCCGTCGCAAGTGGCGATGATGTAGCAGTAAGAAAGGTTAAGACGAGCCAGCTCTACGGCTGCCTGAGCCAGACGCAGCGAGCAGATAGATGCCGAGAGATGGTGGCCCTGCTCGGTCTTCACGCTGGTCTGCGTAGCGCGCGAGTGAGCCACCTGTTCGTATCGTGCCTTCGCGCTGAGGTATGCCGTGTGTACGTTGTCGTACTGCTGCTGCGTAACAGCATCCTTCTTCAGCAAAACCTCGAAGCGTGCGTCCTCGTGCTTGGCATTCTCAAGGTTCACGCGCGCCTCCTCTATGCCGGCGTTCGTCACGCGTATACCGGCATCGGTTGTGGCTATAGTTGTGCCTGTGGCTTTCGAACTCTCCTCCACACGAGCCAGGTCAGCCTCAGCCTGCGCCAGACGCAAGCGGAACTCAGCATCTTCGATGACGACGAGCGTGTCACCCTTCTTCACCTTCTGAAACTCCTCGAAGCGCACCTCCTTAATAAATCCCTGCACGCGCGTGTTCTGCGGCGTTATGTGCTGGCGTACGCGGGCGTTGTCGGTGAACTCGACGTTGCCGAAATGAGAGAAGTTGAGTATCACGACGATTGCTCCTACGGCAATCAGCACTATCACTACTGTGTTGTAAACGTATTTCTTTATATTTTCCATTGTTTCTGTTCAAAATTCTTAAAGCTGTCCTGCGATGTATTTCATTTTATAATAGGCGTAGGCGATGTTGATATACGCATCCGCCTCGTTGAGTTCGGCGTCGAGTTTCGTGTTGCTTGCGTCGATCATGTCGGTGATGAGCGCCAGCTGGTTAAGATAGCGGTTGTTCACCACCTCGTAGTTCTGCTGCGCCAGCTGCACACTCTTCTGCTGCGTCTCAAGCTCTACGTAGCTCTGCAGATAACCCACGTAAGCCGCCTGCACGCTGTTGTTGAGCTGCTCTGCCGCCACCGCCTTACGCTCCTTGGCAGCCTGCGTTTCGAGGCGTGCCTTAGACACGCTCTTGTTGCTCTTGAAGAGCGACGAGAGGTCGTAACGCACACCTATGCCCACGAACCACACGTTGAGGTTCTTGTCGATAGGAGGTAGCTCGAACGTTATCGGACCGTTGAAGTTGTTCTGCGCCACAATTGCTATTTTGGGAAGCATACTGCTACGGGCTATCTTCTCCTGCTGTTGCGCTATAAGCTCGCCCACACCCGCCATCTGCAACTGCGGACTGGCTGCGGCGGCTACGTCCTGCCATCGGTCTTCGCCGTCCTTGCCGAAGACGGCTGTCGCAGCGTCGTCGGTGGGCACAATGGTCTGCGTGGTGGGCAGCGAGAGCGTGTTGCAGAGCTGGTGGTTCAGAATGAGGCGTGTGTTCTGCAGCTTGGTAAGACTGAGCTTCTGCGTCTCCAGCTGCAGCTCGTAGCGCGTGATGTCGTTCTTCAGCGCCACGCCCTGTTGCTGCTTTTCGCGTATGTTGGCTATAAGGCGCTCGGTGAGCACGATGTTCTTGTTGAGCACCTCCTCGCGATGCGCCACCTTCTCGAGGTCGAGATACTGAGCCAAAGCAATGAAACGCTGGTTCTGCTCGCTGAGTGCCAGTTGCAGGCGAGCTTGCTCTGCGCCCAGTTCGGCAAGTCGTACACCGGCGTCTATCGCTCCGCCGGCATAGATGGTCTGCTGCACGTCGAGCAGAAACTGGTTGCCGAAGTGGGGTGTCTTGCAGCCCACACCGTTACCGAAGTCGCGGTCGGTGAGCAGCGCGTTGCCAATGTAGCTGAAGTTGAGTTGTGTGCTGATGTCGGGCAGGCGCTGACTTCTGGCTGTCTTTATGCCCTCGCCGGCTGCCTCAACGGCTGTGCGGTCTGCCTTGATACTACTGTTGCGTTGGTCTATCATGCGGAACATCTCGTCGATGCTCAGTCGCAGCTCGGTCTGTGCCTGAGCCGTCATAGCGAAAGCGATACTAATGAGCATCGCTGTATAAAATCTTTTTCTCATACCTGTTTTGAAATCCGCTGCAAAGTTACTCACTATTTCACAGGTGGCGCGTAATAAAATTACGTCAGAATTTGACAATTTGAGAAACAATTACTAATTTTGCCGCATGGAACAGACATCGCTCATAAGCATCAACCGCAGTACATTCAGCCCTGAGGCTCACGCCATAGACCACGGTGCCATAATATATAGCCATATGGGCTCGGCATCCGTACGCATCAACTTCGACACATGGGAGCTGAACGGCGAAAGTGTGCTTTGCTTCTTCCCCGGCGACATCATAAAATGGGAAACGATGAGCGACAACTTCACGGCAGATGCCATACTATACAGCAGCGTCACGCTGCGCTCTGCGAGTCTGAACGTGGAGCACGCCGTCTACAACACGCTGAGGGCCGACCGCCGCTGCGGCTACCCGGCACTGATAAAGGAGGTGGTGAGCAGCATGTTCCGCATCTTCAGGTTCTACTTCACCGTGGAGCACTACACGCTCACCGACCGCATCGTGGCACTGCAGCTGCAGGCGTTCTTTCTCGGGTTCTACAACTATCTGCTTGCCAATCCGCGCGACAACCAGCGCGACAAGGGCACGCAGCGCACCAACGAGCTGTTCAACCGCTTCATGGAACTGCTCGAGGAGGAGTTTCATGAGGGTCACGAGGTGAACTACTATGCTGAGCGCATGAACATCTCGCGCAAGTATCTGGGCATCATCGTGAGCGGCAAAACTGGATTTCCACCGAAGCACATCATCGACGAGTATATCGTGCTGCGGCTGAAGCTCGCCATGCGCACCTCGAAACGCAGCCTGAAACAGATTGCCGCCGACTTCCACTTCCCCGACCAAAGCGCCCTCACACGCTACTTCCGCACGCATGTCGGAATGTCGCCGCAACAGTATCGGTTGAAATAGAATTTTGGGGGTTGAGTTTTGAGTACGCTTAAGCCGAACTAAGCCTCTTTAGGTCTTTCTAAACCCTAAAAAACTCAAATAACTCTTTTTACTCTTTTACTTTTTTACTCTTTTACTTTTAAATTATGTCAGAACACCTTACCAAAGACGCTATCGACCTCAGCACGCTGAGCATACCTCGCCTGTTCGGTCGCTATTTCCTGCCAACATTGTTCGGAATGCTCAGCATCTCCGCCATGTGCGCCATCGACGGCATCTTCGTCGGACACGCCGTGGGAGCTGACGGCATTGGCGCCATCAATATCTGCGTGCCCATAATGATGCTGGCTACGGGTCTCGGACTGATGATGGGCGCCGGCTGCTCGGTGGTGGCGTCGATACACATGGCTGAGAAGAAGCTGAAGGCAGCACGCATCAACGTGATGCAGGCGTGGATATTCACCTCGATTGTGATCTTAGCGATGATCATCCCCATAATGCTCTTCCCTTCTGCCACGGGCAGACTACTCGGCTCGTCGGAGGCACTGCTGCCTCTGGTGCGCGAGTATATGCTGGGCTTCATGCCGGGCGAGCTGTTCGGCGTGTGGTGCGCCCTGCTGCTGTTCGTGATACGATTGGACGGCAATCCGCGTCTCGCCATGTGGTGCAACGTGATTGCGGCTATAGCCAACATTGTGCTCGACTGGCTGATGATAGTACACCTCGGCTGGGGACTTGCCGGCGCTGCCGTAGCCTCAACGCTGAGCATGATGATTGGCGGACTGATTGCAGCGTGGTACATGCTGTTCGCCGCGCGACAGCTGCGCCCGATACGCCTGAAGTGGAGCCGCCGATCGCTACTCTACTCCGTGCGCAACATCGGCTATCAATGCACCATAGGCATATCGGCTCTCATGGGCGAGGGCACAATGGCGGTGCTCACGCTCGTGGGCAACTACGTATTCATAACCTATATGGGCGACCCGGGCGTGGGTGCGTTCGGCATAGCGTGCTACTACACACCGTTCGTCTACATGATAGGCAACGCCGTGGCGCAGTCGGCACAGCCCATCATCAGCTACAACTACGGCATCGGCAACACTCACCGCGTGCGCTCTACGCTGAAGGTGGCGCTGCTCACCGCCATGCTGTGCGGCGGAGCCGTGAGTGCAGCCTTCGTGCTGTTCCCCTACCAGCTTACGGAACTCTTCGTGAGCACTACCGAGGCTGCCTTTCCAATCGCTGTCAAGGGTTTCCCATTGATGGCTGTCGCCTTCGTGTTCTTCATCATCAACCTCATGTGCATCGGCTACTTTCAGAGCGTTGAGCGCGTGCGCCCGGCAATGGTGTTCGCGCTGCTGCGCGGTGCGGTGTTCCTCGTGCCCAGCTTCATACTGCTGCCGAAGGTGCTCGGCGACAGCGGCATCTGGCTCGCGCTCGCCCTCTCCGAACTGCTCACCACTGCGTGCATCGTGGCGTATGCGGCGCTGCGGAGATAGTCCGCATTTACACGCAACACACAGATATCGCCGCTTCGCACCGCATTTTTGCCGTTTCGCATAAGGAGGTGTTGTGTATAAAAACAAACGATTGTACTTTTGCAGCTTAATAATAAGTTCTCAGGCAACTTGTCCTTGGACATAATTTAATCATAACAACACATGAAAAAGATTTTATTATCATTGCTTGCATTAGGTTGTTTCTCAGCCGCAAATGCACAAACATTCCGCTTCGGTCCAACTGTAGGAGGAAATCTGAACATTTCTGATGAGACAAAAACAAAGATCGGTTTTGCTGTAGGTGCAAAAGCAGAAATGAACTTCAACAACCAAGAGAACGGTTGGTTCATGGATGCTTCGGTCTTGTTCAACAACAGAAACAGACAGAGCGAAAACTATTTCAATAACGAAACAAAGTTGACTCATTGCTGGAAGTACTCAACCTACTCTCTTCTCGTTCCAGTCAATGTAGGCTACAAATTCCGCCTTTCAGACAACTTGAATCTCCTCGCTGCTGTTGGCCCTTATGCAGATTTTGGCTTGACAGGTACGGACAAAGTCACAACGACTGATGCTAAAGGACATAGCAAAGAGGAGAAAAAGTCCTCAAATGTTTACGGAGACAAACTCTTCAATCGTGTAAACTTCGGCTTCGATGCCAAGGTTGGCGTTGAAATCGCCAAGCACTACCAGCTTAGCCTTTCTTATAGTAGAGGATTTACCAATATCTTTAAAGGTGGACTCAATACTAAAGCCCAAGACCTACAGTTGGGATTCTCCTATATGTTTTAATAACCCCATACACAAATACAATGGAATTGAATAGAATTATCCATTCGGTTCAACTCCTGACAGCCGGAGTCATTTTAACCTCATGTATCGAGGTGAATGGCTCTGGCTATTCGGATTTATCAGAATCAGAAAAACTGCATGTAAAGAAATGCGAAGTACCACTTGACTCAATCACGAATGATGGCAATCTTTATAAAGTCTCTGTAAAGCAGGTAAGCGACTATATTAAGAAACATCAAAGAGTTTTAGTTTATGAGTATTTACCTTTTTGTTCTGGTGTAAATGGAATATCCCCAATAGAAATTAAACGCTATTGCGAAAAGCACCATATCAACCTTGTTGTAATTTCATCCGTATATGATGGTATTTTTCCAATACCTTCAAGCTACACCTTTCCTATTTTTGTAATAGACAACAGTATATATAATACAGACAATTATCAAAAATATGGCGAGCTGTTCTACAAGAGTCTGACACAATGTGATGACGAGAATAGAAAAATAAACTCATACCACTATTTTAATAATGGGAAATATGTATGTAGTTATGAGCAAACTAAAGGATAGAATATCCACCGACAATAAACATATGATAAAATATATAATGAGAAAGATTGTATTATCACTATTTGCATTATGCTGTTTTTCGGCAGTAATGGCACAACAGAAGACACGCAGTTTGTCTGTAGAATTACTTGGTGCCCAAACTATTGCAGGCATCAACTACGACAGCCGTTTCAAGGGCAACTCGGGCTTAGGCTACCGTGTGGGCATTGGCTATGGCTATGGAGACACTTCTGGTTTGATCGACCAGAAAATCAATGGCGTTGGTGTTCCGTTGGAGCTAAACTATCTGCTCGGAAAGAAGAACAGCAAACTGGAGCTGGGCTTCGGTGCGAGTCTTGGTGTATATCAAGTAAAGGAAACAATAGGATACGTCGAAGATACATGGTGGTATCCAGGTGGGGAGAATACAGACGAAACTTCTCCTAAAACTTATTTTTACACTTCATCAAGAACTCAATTCGGTTATTTCTTCTTCGGCGACATAGGCTACCGCTATCAGCGCCCCAACGGATTCATGTTCCGTGTAGGCGTTTCGCCGTCGTTCAACTTTGGCGACAAGTACGGACTCTGCAAGGCTACTTTCTTCCCGTACATAGGCTTCGGTTGGTCGTTCTAAGCAGACCAGAACATTTTCAAACAATTTAAACAAATAAGCGTATGAAGAAACTATTGTTATGCTTGATGGTAGGCGTAATGTCCCTTACAAGCTGCGAATCGTCTGACCCTGTAGGACTTGCCGACCCTATGAAGTGGAGCACGGTTCCGTCGGGCTTGAAGAACGGCGAACTGAAAGTGGAAGCCGAAGGAGGAAGTTGCCTGTTTGCCTGCAAAAACTACAAAAGTTTTTGGATTGCCAGCGTGAAGGAAGAAGGAAAATTCAAGGAAAACACTTCATACAAGGAGTTCGACGGAGGCTGGTATCTCGTCAAGATAGAGGACAACGAACTAAAGGTTATCATCAATCGCAACGAAACGAACGCATCACGTTCCTTCACGCTTTGCGTGGAAGCAGGAAACGCCTTCGACGAATTCAAGTTCGTACAAGATGCTGCAAAACAATAATCTTGCAATATATACTATAACAGTAACAGCATCCGCCATTCAATCTCTTTTGGCGTCGATGTAACGTTTTAACGACATTATATAACAAGAGGGTATGCATTCTACGCAAGAAACATAGAATGCACACCCTCTTGTTATTTCTCCAACCATTTTTTAAACAACGCCGCTTTTTCCTTGCTTATTACGATATTGTCATCCTCGCAGCCTTTAAGCTTCACCATTAGTTTAGAACCGAAGTAAAAGCTGATTTTCCTGATGCCCTTAATGTTGGCGATATACTGTCGATTGAGACGGAAGAAACGGTCAGGGTCTAAAGCCTGCTCCAGGTCGTTCATGCTCATGGGCAGCGGATAGGATGTGCCGTCGACAGTAAACGCCGTGATTCGGTTGTCGCGCATATTGATGTAGCTTATGTCGTCGGCGCAGAGCATGCAAAGCTCGTCGCCTTTCGTGATTAGGAAGCGCTCACGGTATTGGCGTGTGTCGTTAAGCACGTCGTGCAGAGGACTCACTACGGCAGACTGTTGTGCATTGCGATTAAGCCGCAGTTTGCCGATTGCGGCACGCAGCTCATCAGCGTCAATCGGCTTCATCAGATAGTCGAGTCCGTTGTTCTTTATCGCCTCCATTGCGTATTCGTCGTAAGCCGTGGTGAAGACCACGAACGACTGTGGCATTACCTTGTGGAACGCTTCAAACACGTCACCGTCGGCAAGTCGGATGTCGGAAAAGATAAGGTCATAGTCGTTGTTGGCGGCAAGCTCCTCTGCGACCTCCGCCACACTTTTCAGCGGTCCATGCACGTCTATCGTGTCGTCAATATCCATAATGAGCCTTTTCAGACGTCTTGCGCTGAAATGGTCATCTTCTATAATCAAAACCTTTTGCATCGTTCTTCTATTGTTTTCGTTTTATGATTGGCAGTCGCACCTCAAATGAATCTTTATGGGCTATGAACTCCGGTTCTGCTTCGCCCTCCAGTCGATAGCGTTGCTTCAAGTTGCTAATGCCTATACCGTAAGACTCTACACTTTGGTCGTTGTTGTGGTTGGCGTATATGCGATTGTTCTTTATGACGAGCATGTCGCCCTGGCGACCAAGAGACACATGAAGCTCGATGCCGCTCTGCGGGCAATTATGCTTCACGGCATTCTCGATGATAAGCTGCAGACTCAGCGAGAGGATGCATTCGTCGCGGTCGCCGTGCAAATCGTCGGCATGCAGGACGATGGCGTTATCGTAGCGCATGTTGAGCAGACCGATGTACGACTTGATGAAGTCGGTGCCGTCGGCAAGGGTTATATACTCCTTGTCGATATGCTGAAGTATGTAGCGGTAGATATGTGAGAGTTTCACGACATAGTTCTCAGCCATCTTCGGGTCCTCCCCTATCATTCCGGCAAGTGAACTGAGACTGTTGAACACGAAATGCGGGTCCAACTGCATCATAAGGTATCGCTTCTGCAAGGCGAGGTTCTCCTTGCCTTTCAGAACAATCATATCGGAGAAGTGCATCGAAAGGTGGATGAGTGCTACAAGACTCGCTATCAGTCCGAATAGAAAAGACGTTCCCCATATATCCTGCATCATAAGCTTAGGTGCTACAAGGCTCAGCAGCAGTTCGCAGCCACCAGCAATAAGCAGATTGAAGCCCAACACCACCAGTCCGTTCTGCACGAACACACGGTGGGTCTGCCCTTCGCGCCAAAAGCGCCGCTGTCTGAACAGCCATCGGTTGAGATACAAACTCGAAAGCGAGAACAAACCGCAGAGTGCAAAGTCGACAAGCAATTCAGGATACAGTCCATTTACCGACTGTAGGAAGTCGGGCAGGTCTACCAATATCCAGATGATATCGTACAGGAAGAAGAAGATAAGCGAGTAGACAAGCCACTCAAGGAAAGAGTTCTTGGATCTATGCATAACGAGAAAACTCTGAATTATAGTGTTTTTATTGATACCGGTATCACTTTCCGCCCCACAAACGCAGCGTTTTTCTATCCGCAGTCGTGCTGGCAAATCATCCGCATCAGCTCCTCGTTGGCGCGGTTGTCTACAGCAGCGCTTTTCAGTTCGGAGAGATAGTCGAGAGAGGCAGAACACTCGCCCGTGATGTCTACACCGATCACTCGCTCGTGAGCGTAGATGATGCGTAGCACCGCCTGCAACTGCAAGAGAGTCATATCGCCGTTGCTCCAGTCGGTAACGGCATCCTGCTTTCTGAGCACATCCTTGTCGATGGAGATATACACCGGCTCGTGAATCAGACTGCCAGCCTTGGAAGGCCACGCACGATGGTGGTCGATCTCCGACTGACTGTAGAACACGACCTTCTCCCTAAGCGCGTCGGGAATCTGCGCTATCAGTTCGTCGGACGCACCGACAACGATGATGTTGCGCACGAACGGGTTGTTGCGAAGCACGTCCGCCACCCATCCGCCGCAAGACACGACACCCTTCCACTGCGGCTGCTGCATATCGGGATGGTGGTCGAACACTATCAACGAGAACGGCTCGCAGAGACGCGACACCCAATACTCCGTGAGATAATGGAAGTCGCCCGAATCGATGAAGTGCAGTGCCTTGGCAGGGTAAGGTGCCAATCGGCGGCGCAGTTCCGCCCTCGCCTCCTCGTCGCAATAGCAGTCAACGCCGCTGATGTCGCGGCAGTCTACGTGCGTGATGCACGGGCTCGAAGCAAACACCTCGTAGTCATACACGCCCGTAAAGTTGAGAAGTATTATCGGCTGTTTTGTTATCATGGTTGCGAAGATAGATATTTTTCTTGAGAAGAAAAGCGAACATGCGCAAGAATTAAACAACTTTATATATGTCTTAACCATCGGATTTTTTCAGTTTCCTTTGCCATTTCGCAGAAAATACCTATTTTTGTAACATCTAAACGTTTTAATATGAAAACAACTCAAGAGTACATATCGTTAATCGGTTCACATGCCGAAGAACTGAAAACAATGTTCGGCATAAGATCGTTGCGCATCTTCGGTTCTGTATCTCGAAATGAACACAAGGAAGGTAGCGATGTGGACGTGTGTGTAGACATGGCCCCCAAAGCCTTCTTGGTTGTTCGACTGAAGCGTTTCCTGGAGAATCTGCTGCAATGCTCTGTAGACGTTGTCAGAATGCACAAGCATATAAATCCGTATTTACTCGAAGAAATAAACAAAGATGGAATTTACGTTATCCAGTAGAACGCGCGGTTTGTTAATACAAATACGAGAGGCTATATTTCAGCTGAAAGACTGGAATAAAGGCATCCATTGTTCTGACGATTATTATTGTTCACCTGACGGCATGAAGAATCTTGCTGCCAGCTGTATGCTGATTGAGGCTATCGGAGAGGGCATAAAACAGGTTGACAAAGCTACAGAGGGCAAATTGCTGATTGAACGCCCTGAAATTCCGTGGAAAGATGTCATTGGCATCCGCAACCATATCGCTCACGGCTATTTCGATATTGACGGTGAAATGGTGCTTGATGTCGTGAAAAACGATTTGGACTCTTTGCTTGAAGCTGTAGAGTTTTTTATAAACTACTCGGCATAACTATTGTTCGGCTGGAAGATAAGCGGCTTCGGCTGGGAGATAGGCTGGTAGATTCGCCCCGTTTGCGGCGAATCTACCAGCCTATCCTATTGTTGTGTATCAAGAAGTTACGGCTGTAAAAGCCGGGAAACTGGCAGATGGGAGATAAAAATACGAACTATTATATAGTACGTAATATCATCTACTCGTACTTCACTCTCACCGCCTTCGGCAGTTTGCTGACGATAAGCCGGTACGACTCGGTTATCAACGCTGTGACGAGGTCGGTGTCGAGCAGTTCGTAATACACGTCGCTCCAGTGTTTCTTGTTCCAATGGAAGGCAGGAGTGACGGCGCCGTAGCGGTCGCGCAGTTCTTCGTTGCGGTCGGGCCGCAGCTTGCAGGCGAAGCGCGACGTGCTGCCGCACACGTCGCACTTGCCGTCACCGAGCCAAAGACACAGGAATATCTTGCCCTCAACACGGAAAGTGATGTTGTCGTCGCCGAACGGCTGGTCTTCAGTCACGCCATGCAGCGACAACGTAAAATCTCTCACTTGCTCAATGTTCATACAAACCGATTACTTTCTATATTTCTTCTCCTTACCGTTGAAGCTCTTCACCTTCATGCCGAGCTGATCGGGAAGGATAGCGTTGAGGAAGATGCCGACGAGAGCAGCGAGAGCCAGACCGGAGAAGGCTACCGAACCGATCTTAACGCCACCATCCGTGCCATACTGCACGCCGATAGACACAACCATGATGAGCGCAGCTACGAACACGTTGCGCGACGACGAGAAGTCGACCGATGTCTCGACGAGGTTGCGCACACCTACAGCCGAAATCATACCATAGAGAATGAGGCTCACACCGCCGATTGTAGCGGCTGGCATCAGACCGATGAGGCAGGCAAACTTAGGGCAGAAGCTGAGCACGATGGCGAAGCAGGCTGCAAGGCGGATGACAGCCGGATCGAACACCTTGGTGAGGTTGAGCACACCGGTGTTCTCGCCGTATGTAGTGTTGGCAGGAGCGCCGAACACAGAGGCGAGAAACGTAGCAAGTCCGTCGCCGCAGAGTGTGCGATGCAAGCCCGGCTCCTTGATGAAGTTCTTGCCCACGGTGCTCTGGATGGCACACATATCACCGATATGCTCCATGATTGTGGCGAAGGCGATAGGGAAAATGGCGATTATCGATGTCACGACAAGGTCGAAGTTGGGGTCTTTCATTACAGAGATAGCCGTGCGATCCATATCTATGGGCAGACCAATCCACGCAGCCTCATCAAGTTTCGAGAAGTCGACCTCACCCAACGCAGCAGCCAAAGCATACGAACCCACGACACCGAGCAGGATAGGCACAATCTTGATGATGCCCTTGCCCCAAATAGACGTGCCGATGACGATAGCAATGGCTGTAACGGCAAGCAGCCAGTTCTGCTGGCAGTTGCCGATTGCCGAGCCGGAGAGCGTAAGACCGATAGCGATGACCATCGGACAGGTAACTACCGGCGGGAAAAAGCGCATCACCTTCTCCGTGCCGAACATCTTCAGCAGGAACGCCATCACGAAATAGAGCAACGACGCAGCAGCAACGCCAATGCAGGCGTAGTTGAGCGCAACCTCGTCGGTTAAGCCCTGCGCCACACACAACTGCTTTACGGATGCGTAGCCTCCAAGGAATGCGAAGCTGGAACCGAGGAATGCGGGCACTTGCAGTTTGGAAACAAGATGGAAGATAAGCGTGCCGATACCAGCGAAGAGCAACGTGGCACTAACATCAAGCCCTGTGATGAGCGGAACGAGAATGGTGGCTCCGAACATGGCAAACAGATGCTGGATGCCGAGAATTGCAAACTTGGGCTTGCCCAGTTGGCGGGCATCGTATATGCCCAGGTTGTCTGTGTTCATACTATTTGTTTGTTTTTAGTTGTTTTTACTTCCAGTAGTCAGGATTATTAACTATTACACATTATTTATATATCATAACGTTTATAAATAATTTTTATTGCATTACTAAAAAAACAAATCATTATCTTTGTCAGATATAAACAAAGCTATCTACTCTGACGGCACGCATGTCTGCATGGAATGCGGAATGAGATGGGGCGGCAGATAAACTGACAATGGACAAACTGACAAAAGAGCAACGCCACCGTTGCATGGCATCGATACGAGGAAAGGGCACCAAGCCGGAGATTACGGTGAGGAAGTTCCTGTTCAGCCGAGGGTTCCGCTATCGGCTCAACCACCCACGTCTGCCCGGCAGACCGGACCTCGTGCTGCGCAAGTACCGGTCGGTGATATTCGTGAACGGATGCTTCTGGCACGGGCATGAGAACTGCAAATACCATGTGCTACCGAAGTCGAACGCCGAGTTCTGGCAAGCGAAGATAGAGCGCAACCATGCACGCGATATAGAGGAGCAGCGCAAACTCGCCCAGATGGGCTGGCATTGCATCACGGTGTGGGAGTGTCAGCTGAAGCCTGCTGTCAGAGAGAAAACACTCGAGTCATTGGCGTTCACGCTCAACAGCATTTTCCTAAAAGACCATAGCGTCAAGCGCTATGCGCTGCCCAAAGAGGAACACGCTATGGCGGCGGAGCCGTATTTCTCTAACGAATAATCAACCAAATACACACTTTTTTATAACGAAAAAGAGACAATCTGCAAGAGCTTTTAGGGATAATATCCACTAAAGCTACTTACAGATTGTCTCACTACTAACCGGATTGCTTAACGCAACTAAAACTACATTTATTCAGAATATTTCATTCAATCTTCAAAGTCTTCGTCATCCCAAAGACCGCCGCTACCAGTTTGTCCGTCATCATCTCCATCACCATTTCCATCATCAAAGAGAGAATAGTCACGTTTTGGGGCAAGCCCACCTGATATCTGTCCACCTTCAGGACCGCTTCCACTAAGAAGAGACTCGATTCTAACTTCATACACCTTGACTTCCGGTTTTATATAGTTTTTCATTTTTCCTTAGTTTTTATTTGATGAATTTCTTTCCATTATGGATATACACTCCTTTGACAGGACGTGACACCTTTACTCCCTAAAGGGTATAGAATGATGCGTCGGCGTCTGTACTATTCGGCTTGACTTCTAGTACAGTAGTAGTGCTTCCGCCATCATCTTCGTCATCGAAGACAATAGCCATCTTGGCAAGCGACTTATTGTTCGGGTCGTCCGTCTCATTTCCGAGGAACTGTCCGTTAAAATCGATATACCCGAACTTCGCTCCTACCCCACCGTCTACATCAGTATTTGCCGGAATACTCAGATAAGCCTTGTTGGCACCGCTTCTGCCATTCTGCGTAAGGCGGAAGAAACCGATATAGTCGTCTCCGGTCTTATTCTCCTTGTAATAGTTTGTGGAATGGAAGTTTGCAAGGCCGAAGAAGCGGTGGAGTATTTTTCCATTACCATCGGTATCAGCATTTCCAAGTTTGTCGATAGCCGTGACTGTCGGCTTGAGATAGTTGTTCCATTCTTGACCGGCATAATCGTCCTTTGTCCACACTGCCGTGTAATTATCACCTTCTACCAGCATATCTGCCGGTGCTTCCCTCAAGGAGTAATTCAGTTTGTCACCGTCTTTGAAGGTTCCCTCCGCAGGTTGTTTTCCTACGAGTACCACTCCCATATTTGCCGGAATATACTTGAGCTGACGAAGATAAATCGTGCCCGGTGATTGTGGGTCTTTTGCATTCCCCGGTTTTCCGTAGCTATATGCCTCATACACTTTCACGTTGTCGTCGACAGGTGCCATTGCCACATTGTTGCTGTATGTACGGATAAATTTTCCAACGCAACGTGTGAAAGGTATCTTGATGACTTTTGTTTCTGATATGGTATAGCGGGAGATGTCTTTACCATCCTTGTCAAGCTCTGGGTAGAACCTTATCGTCCATATTCCTGCGGGACGGTTCCAGAGGATATCCTTCTTATTAGGAGTTGTGCTTCCGAAGCCCTCCTCTTTCTCTCTCGCCGTTGTACGGAACTGCACGTCGTTTGCATCGTCAGCCATACATGAGTGGTTGCCATCATCGGCGGCATCATAAGTAGGTCTTGCAAATCCGGTATTGTTTGTAATATTGCCGTCCGTCTCGCCCCAGTTCTGGTCTGCGTCATGGTTGGCAACAAACCTGAAATGCGATTTGGCGTATTTTGCGTCTACAGTAGATATCGTCAGCGAGAAGCAACGCTCGTTGTCATCATACTTCATGTCTCCTGCGGTAGAAGTGTACTTCCATTTGCCCGTTACTGCATCATAAGTTTCTTCCACGGCATCGCCTATCATAGACATGGTTTTTATCAGGACGTCAGCATCGGCAGCATTGCCGCTGATTACATGTATACTGCCCGACAGGCCGTAACTGCCGTCTTGCATTGACAAATCGTTGTTTCCTTGGTTAGGATTATACTTTATTCTCTTTATACCGTGCAGATTAAGGGTGAAAGGTTTCTGATTAGCCCATACCTTGTCACGATACTCGTTGGTAGAATTGTAGTCAACACCTCCGTTGCCGAGGAAGAAGAGTTTATCGTGAGTTCCGGAATTATTGTGTACGCTCACTGTTTCATGAATATCTGGCGTTGCCGTTATAGCCTGAGCAAGTATCCCTGTAGTGGATACGTCATTCACAATATAATCGATTGCCCAATAGCTGTTGGAACCATCAAAATAGAGCGGAGTTTCCATATTGTCACTGAATGGTCCCTTGCCACCTATACGAGTGTCATAGAGCGGCTGCGCCGTAGCCCCTTCCATGTTGTCAATAAAATAAGTCACACGTGTATTGGCATCATGCTTCACCTGCCAGTCGGAGGGGTTTCCGTCTTTGTCAAGCGTAAAGCTGAAGGTATACATGCCATCGTCGTCTGTCACGTTGTCATTGCGGGTCACGAGATTCCAGTAGTTGTTGCCCTCTGCCATTGTCGCAGAACCGAGAAGTGTCTTTGCCCCTGTTGTTCCACAAATAGTTCCCACAGTTCCGTTTGTTGACGGCAATGCGCTGGTATTATCCTTTGCACCATGCAGGTTGAATACCTCGCCCGGTCCGTAAACCATCTTATTGTCATACTCGTCAACAGCAAGAATCTGTGCATGTGCCGTGAGGCATGCCGGGATGCTGAACGCATAGCTCTTGTCTTTTTGCTGTTCGAATTTGAAATACACATGGTTTTTATAGTCTATCGTTGCGCCGTCGCCTCCCGGATTATATTCTCCACCTTTATTATATTGCGAGAAGAAATTGCCCACGAGATAGTAACCCGGTTCGACATCTGTTGCAGACTGTGCAACAGGCTCACCGCTTTCTCCTGCGGAAAGAGTGTTCTGAGCAAGCTGATGGTTGCTTGGCACTTCATACTTACCAACGCTACCATTGATTGTTTCAGCTGTAAGCAGATATACATCTGCTGCCTTCATCTCCAACATTGTCCCAAGCATCAACATAAGGACAAATAGGCTTTTAGTTAACTTTTTCACCTTTTCAGTATTATTATGTTATTTATAAATATGCTACGTTTTATGTTAGTAGAGCAGGTCCTGCACATTATGCAGAACCAAGACTATCCTCGTTTTTGTATTTTTTCGACCGCAAATATATGTATTTTTGCATTACGCTATATTAGGAGGAATGGAAAATACGGGGAAAAAGCTATGCAAACGTTTGTAAAACCATCGTCTCAACCCTCTGAATAATGCAAGATTTCCAATGAGTTATGCCGTACTGAATCTAACTTTCCTCCGATTGCCCTTATGAAAGGGGGATAATACTACACCATGACCACTATCTTACCATTATTATTCAAATGCCTATAAGTCAAATATGACTCTGAAAGTTGTATCTTTATGTAGCAATATTGATTTTCAAGATGTTACATAACTTTTATAGGCATTGAAAGATGTTGTATACTTGTCATTTATATTTAGCAAAAATCATCACAGGCCTATGCTTAGAAGCTCCACGATATATCTCCATCACTTTCGTCATACAGTCTCTCGATACCGTAAAGCAGCCACGGCTCTCTGAACCTATCGGGATATACTCCCTATCGCCAGAGAATCTTGTGACTTTTCCTGCCGAATGAATCAAGATACCACGAGTCTCGGCAAGACAGTTGGTCTTGTCAAGCCCACGAAGACGGATGCTCTTCTTAAACTTACTTCCCTTTCCTACCATCACATATCGTCCAAGACTGGAGCAGCCGCTACCGACCTCATTGCTGAACTTAGGCTTGGCATCTGTGTTGCCCTTTCCACTGCCGTGCATACAATAGCTGCTCAACACACACTTTCCATGCTGCAAGTCGTAGATGAAGAACCGCTTCTTGCCCGATGGAATAGAGAAATCCACCAAAATATAATAGTCCGTGCTATAACCTCGTCGCTCGCAATAGTCTCGTACTTGCGAGAGATTCTCGCAATCCACCTTGCCATACCATTCCTTGACATCTACGTAATTCTTATACAATGGCTTAGTGTACCTGTTATAAATGGGAGGCACAAAAGGGATGCTAACAATCAGCAGCACTATGACAACCAGCAATATGATATGTATCTTGTTCATCGTTCTCTTGTATGTTTGGTTTATGAAATGTCATCCTTCAATTTAATTTGTCTCTTTGTTATTGCGAATAATATCCAACTGAAAAGCGCGCTGGTCAAGATAGGCGCACAATAGACGATGAAGTTCGTTGCACAAAACCCTATGCCAGTAACCCCTGATAAGTATTGAGTGTTTTTTACCCAAATCGATGCACATTCTTCCGTAGATATACCGATAAATCGTCCCCATACTAAAGTTGTTGCCAAGGCATTCATTATCAGCCATGCAAGACAAACATAGTATAGACGTCTATATTTGGCTTTTTTATACAACGGCGACCGTTCTTTAAGTTCGTCCATTCCCTTCCACGACCTTATGAAAGCAGGCAGAGCGAAGATTACGGGGAACAGCCATGCCAAGTAAACGAATATCACTATAAATGCAGCGTTGTACGAAATACCAAGCATAACCGCTAAGTCGGCATTGATGGCACACAACAAGACATATGGATAGTACAAATATGATGTAGGAATATAGAGCGTCATGTTCATTTGAACATTGTAACGTATTACTTCTACAACCAGTAAGACCAATATCGCGTAAATCACCAACTTTTTTTTCTTTAATAACGGATATAAAGCAAGACAAATACTGGTGATAGCCAGTATCACCATGCTCCCCCACATGGTGTCTTCTGCATGGGATGGACTAAGGAAAATAATTCCTTCGTTTTCAAGCACCATGTTGTAAGCACGAATTTCCACACCATCTAATCCTGCATTTAAAAGCCCATATAGAAGGATTACCGCAAGACCTATGGCTATAGGAGCCAACACATAATAGCGCCGCCATACCAAAATGATGCTTGCAGCAACGGAAAATGCGCAGCATATAGCCATTTCGGTTGAGAACGACCAATAAAATAACAATGCCATTAGTATGGCAACAATTACCCAAATGATTATGGACGCAAAAGGCAAACAAAGCCAATAAAAACTCCACCAAAGAGAAGATATCCAATCTTGCACCTTACTAATAGCGTTGTTGTCATAAGCATTCGCATAATAGTCGGTGTTCTTTTCAAGATATTCCTTTACCATACGGCGCTTTATCATATCCTTCTTCAGCCAGTTGCCCTTTACCTTCTCCAATTCGGGTGCAACAGCCTCTTCTGCCTGTTTTGCCTGTTTCTTCAACAGACAAAGATGTTCCTCTTTCTGCTTCTGCAGCAGCTTGTGAAGCTTCACATACAACCCAATATAACAAACAACACCGATACCTGCAACACCAACCAACCATTTCAAATCCAGATAATTGCTGCCGTCAAAAAATAAATACCATACCATAACAGCAAAGTATACCCATGGCAAGGCAATTCTAATAAATTTCTGCATATGACACTCAACATTAATGTATTAAAAAACTAAAGCCCACATAGCGACACTCAAAAGAGTAGCCTCATGTAGGCTTTGTCTGCTTACTGCTTTGTTACAGTAGCCTTGCGCGTGTCTACACTGAACGTACCAAACGAAGTCTGCACCTTGTACACGCCATTCTTTACTGCAACGAGCTTGGCAGTCATGCCCATGAAAGAGAAGCTTCCGTCTTCATTCTTGTTGATGTTGTAACGACCGAGAGGGGTGTTCACCACGATATGGCTCTTGGTCACTTCCACCACCCCATAAGTAGTGCCCGAAGGAGCATCCTTCACCTTCTGGACCACTTCCTTGGCAGCAGTCTGTACATTGTCGTTACTACCCTTTGCAAAACTTGCTGTGCTGGTTGCTACAACCATCAGCAGCATAATCATTAACTTCTTCATTGTCTTCTATTGTTTTTTAATGGTTTTGTCTTATTGACAATGCAAAGGTAGTGTGGCTTTTCTGAACCGAGAAACTTTCCGAGGTGACTTGTACAAGATGCAGGGTTTATTGTATATCTTGGCAATTATCGCTTCCTAAGCACCAGCCAAGGAGCTACAGCGTGGTGCTTATCCGTACGATACTTTGCGGCTTTCTCCGTGAAGTATGGGGTTCCGTCGGGAGCACGGTAGAAACCGCTCTCGTTGCCACCGGTAAGGTATATGGCATCCACATAGCCATATTCGCGCAAAGCATCGGCGAAGTCCCACAGTGTTTCGGGGTGAGGACTCTCGATGATGCAAAGGCGATCGTCCGCGGTACGTGCAAGGGCTTTGCGTTCCACCTTGCCATGCAGGAAGAAACGCTGAGGCAGTTCGCCGTTGGACACAAGCACAAACTGGCGGAAGTAAGAGCCGTCACGTTCTACCATGTGCTTGCACATATCGTCAAAACGAGATATGCCGATGACCATATTGCCCTTGGCTATGGCGCAATAACCAAGACGCGACACATCGCTCCGTTTCTGCTCGCCGTCGACAACCAACGAGCCGAGATACTTGCCCGTAGCGGTATAGTCGGCAGTACGGGTGTACATCAGCACACTATGGTCGGCGGTGTCGGGTTCCACAAGTGTTAGTTCTGCCTTCACGTTGTGCAACTCGTAGATGTTAAGCGCAACACCGAGCACAGAGTCGGTTCTAAAAACTACTGCCGACGACTCGTTTTGCGCCTTCATATCGTCTAACTTCTTGATATTTTCTTTCGGCGATACAGAAATACTCACACCTATATTATAATAGTAGTTGTAGAGGCGTATGACTTTGTAGCAGCCAAATACAAGCACCACGGTTGCCACAAACCACATGATAGCCAAACTCCACTTCGGCAACCCACCTCGCTTTTTGATGGGAGCCGACGAAGCATTGTACTCCATATCGCCATTACTCTCTATAATAATCGTGGGTTCGTCGAGAAGCTCTTGTGAAGAAGTGCTGTTATCATCATTCTCTATCGCGAGAATAGGTTTCTCCTGTATGTCGTTACCTTCTGTATATTTCATAATCATTTACTTTTCCTGTTCCAAAATTGTCTTTAACTCTTTGAGTGCTTCCTTCGAAGCTTTTAACCTGAAGCCTTGATTCATGCGATGATCCATGAGCTTCAAATCTTGGTTGGTAATGTTGATGGCGTAAACATAATTTGTGTTTACTATCAGACTCTTGCCAACACGCGTAAAGAAATTCTGCTTCAGCTTGTTAAAGGCTTCCACAAAGTAGTGCAACTGGAACGTCATCGTCACCGACTCTCCGTTGAAGAGATGCACATCACAGTAGTTGCCAGAAGCTTCTATATAGGCTATGTCGTCCGTTGGCACCCTAAACAGTCCAACGGATGTGATAATTTTAAGTCTTTCCATTTAATCCTTACAAATTGTACATAGTTATTACTTCAAAAGGTTATATAATATATACGCCAAAAAACGAATAATATTATATTGTTTGTCAATAATTCCATGGGTTGCTTGTGCGAGAATACCACCATACGACACCAACTAAAATCATACCAGCCAAAACTAACACTCCAATAACTATTAATACTTTCTTCATTACTTTTTTATACAAAATTAGGTTATGTATATGCTATAAGCAAATCGTTGCAGATGGTTTGTATGAAATGATATAGAAAATGTATAAAACTACACTATTGGTCGTAAATGTAATTATTTTAAGGGCACGCCAGGATTATAATAAAAAAGTCCTGTAAATCTTTCGACTTACAGGACTCTGTTGCGGAGAGAGAGGGAGATTGGGTATTATAACGAGATAGACCATAATAGACTGTAAGTTGCTGACAGTCAGGTGATATTTGTTCTTGATTATCTATTATAAACTATTTCTTTTTAGTGTGTTCGCTGCAAAGGGGGGACTAGTTGGAAAGCCCATTTATTCATTATATCTTTGCAAACATTTACAGATAATACTTCCGTATAAGCGAAGATTAAACGAATAAGATGAACAGCTATGATTAAGATTAATTTTTCGATTAGACCATTTGTTAAACCAAATGGGCAGGTGGCGGTAAGAGCAAGATGGAACTCCAAGAGGTATGAAGTTACATTCATTACTGGTGCATACGCAGATGCGAGCAAATGGGATAATGATTTGCGCAAAGCGAAGCATGGAACAACTCATGTCGTGCGCAACATGTCATTTACCTATTGTGACATCAATGGGAGAATAGCAGACTTCAAGCAGACGATAGAAGAGGCTTTTGCTAAATGTTCACTTGCCAATACAATGCCTACAGCTTCAGAATTGAAAAGTATGGTGAATAAGGCTCTTGGCAGAAATGAACACGAAGAAGCTACGCCTGAAGAAGTAAAGAAGAAGAACATGAAGCAGATGATTGCATGGTTTCTTGATGAATGTGGTCGTGAGAAGAACTGGGATGACCAAGCAAAGGAGAAGTACACTCAGGCTTTTCAACATATCACAAAAGCCAATCCACATATCAAGCCAGACAATATAACGATTGAACACATGTATAAATTGAAAAACTGGTATATCAAGCAGGGCTTTCGTAATCGTACCATTAACAAACAGGTGACCATGCTCAAAGGTTTCTTGAAGTGGATTGACACCAAGCAAGGATATAACGTACCAAGTGCAGTATTGAATTTTGAGACGAATCTGAAGGTGCTGCCTAAAACAGTCACTTTCCTTCATTATGACGAGCTGCTACGTTTTGCCCACTTCGAATTTACTAACGATAAATCAGGGCGTTTGACAAGAGCAAGAGATTTTTGGTGTTTTATGGCTTTTACTTCTCTCAGAATTTCAGATTTACTTCAGCTCAGCACCAATCACATTATGGACGGAAGGATTGAAATGTTTGCCCAAAAGACAGGGGAACATCTTTACATTCCACTGACAGAAGAGGCTATCGCTATTCTTGACAAATATCGTGGTAAGGAAACTGCCGATGGTCATATCTTCGACATTCCGAGTGCTCAAAAATTAAATGATGCCGTAAAAGATGCGGCCAAAGTTGTAGGACTTGACCGTATTATAACAGAGGTTTACTATGTCGGAACGGAACGAAAGGAGATTAGCTATAAGTTCTGCGACATCATTAGTAATCATGATGCTCGCCGTACTTTTGTCTCTTGTTCGCTTGCAATGGGTATTCCTGCCGAGGTTGTGATGAAGTGTACTGGGCATAGTAACTATAACACGATGAAGCCTTATATAGAGACAGCCACGGAAACACAAACTCTCCAAATGGAGAAATGGAACAAGAATCAATACCGTAGCCAAATCATCAATCTTTTGGAGGATGCAGACGAGGATAAACTCAAAAAAATACTGTCATATCTGAAACGAGTGGTATAGACATGAAAGGGGCGTATGTTTTTTACATACGCCCCCTAATGTTATAATATCGAATTTAAATGTTCAATGATTTCTCGCAAAGATTTTGATTTTCTTCCACAATCTTTGATTTTCTTCCACTTTTCTTCTCCTTTCTCATCATCTGCATCTTTGTCGAAAGTAAAATGCTCACAATCGTCTGAGTAGTCAGGGATAGATTGTCGTTTAGCTTCAATCTTTGCATTTGGGTCAAAATTCTCCTCACGAATGAAACGGATAATAGCATATAGAACACCTTTGCCCCCTTTATCTTTTTCTCCATTCATGCCACCATTTAAGAATTTGATTTTACCTGACGGACAACGATCATTCATGATACCGATGAACAAATTCTTAGCGTCTTCTGCTATGTAATGATTTTTAATAAGATAATCCGCAGCAACTTCTATTCGCCTTTCTTCTTTTGTCTGCTCTGTTGGCAAACAAAAACCGGAAAAATGTTTACGATCATCTGTTTCGACAATGTATTTATCTTCTTCTCTGAATAACTTCATCATCTTTATATAGGCTTTTATCATAGCAGATAATGTGGCACATACTTTTGGAACTTTTATTTGAGCGTATTCAGTAATTACTTCGTTTGTCAAGCCATCGAAATCTTCTTCATTGGCATTCATCAGCAAATGAAACCAAGAGACATCATTAAACAGTTGCCATTGATACAAAATCTCTTCTTTAAATTCTTCGACAGTAAATGTTTCCCATTCCTTATCTGAATTCCAGTTTGCCCACATAAAAAAGCAGAGTCTCTCTGCATAAAGATACTTGGATTTTGTGGAAAGGAATAATTCATTGCCTTTGTTTGACAAAACTCCATCAAATTGAAGTTTTCCACATTGGTCTTTTGTACATTTTTCAAGTTTTGCTCCATATCCAGGGAAATAATGTGCTGTTATTAATCCAGTAGATAAATATTGTGATATAGTATTAACCGATAAATTGTTTGAAACGGTAGGAAGCAAATCTATGCCACCCTCAACAAAAGACTGGGCTTCACTATCATACATATCTTGTAAGTATGCTACTTTTTGAATTGGAGTTTTTAAAAGAGTTTTATCGCATAAAACTTGGGGAACACTGCTAATTAGTCCGAGAAGGAGCTTTATTTGAGCTGCAAGACTATAAATTGCATATTGTTCTGAGTTTAGACTCTCCCAATTATCAGGACTATTAAGTTCTAATTCAGATAAAGTTTTAGGAATTACTTCTAAAATGTCTTTTTGATGTTTTCTTACGAATAATTCATCTATTATCAACTCTTCGTCCATAACGATACCTTTTATTTGTTTCTGTTCTCCCTTCCCATCAACCTCTTCTGCTCACGCTCAAAGTTCTCCAAGAAGTGAATCTCTACAGGCGAGAGGTTGTTCTTGGTACGTTCCTTGAATTTGTCGTATTCATGGTCGGCTTTCTCTTTGGCGAGCTTGGCGGAGATTTTACCTGCATGAGTGAGGATGTCTTTACGGGAGATACGGAGGAAGTCATCGAGAATATTAATCCAGTCCTTCATATACATAGGGCGGTGTTCCTCGGCTTGCATTTCGGCGAAATCAAGATACAGACTTACGATGCGGTTCAGTGACTTTATCTCTTCGTGGGTGAGGTAGTTCTTGGCTATTTCTGCTTCTGGTTTTGACGGCAAAGCTCCTGACCACGTTGTAAGTCCCATAAAGTCTTTCTCAGCATCGGCTCTCTCGTATATTATTTCCGCCGCCGTATGACCGTGAACCGAATAGTGCATTTTGTTCTGTACTGTTTTGAAGAACTTTTGTGTCATTTCCACTCGTGGGTCATAGTCGATACTGAGGGCATAAATCTCCAATACCTTACGATAGAACACCTTCTCACTGGAGCGAATGTCACGTATTCTTGCAAGCAACTCGTCAAAGTAATTGCCGCCTCCAGCTCTCTTCAAAAGGTCATCGTTCATGGCGAAGCCTTTTACTATATACTCCTTCAGTACCTTAGTTGCCCATATTCTGAATTGAACACCACGGTAGGAATGAACACGATAACCTACGCTGATAATCATGTCGAGATTGTAGTAAGCTATTACTCTTTCAACCTTGCGAGTTCCTTCATTTTGAACTGTTGCAAAATTTGCAATAGTTGCCTCTTCTTGTAATTCTCCATCCTCTAACACATTCTTTATATGTCGTGAGATAGTGGACTTATTACGCTGAAACAACTCTGCCATCTGGTCAAGCGAGAGCCAGACAGTATCGTTCTGCAACTTCACTTCTATCTGTGAATCACCGTCAGGAGTTTGATATAATAAAAATTGCCCTTTATCCATATATACATTGCTTTAATGTCTTGGTTTAGAGAAGAACTTGGTTTAACTTCTTAACAGATCTTTCATTTCGACACCAAGCAGTTTAGCAATGGCATTAAGAGAACTAAGGTTAGGCTGAGCTTTATTACTAGCCCATCTTGACACAGTACACTCTGATACACCCAGTTCTTGTGCTAGCCATTTCCCGGTCTTCTTCTTTTCGACAAGGACTAACTTGATGCGATTCAAATCTTGCTCCATATAAAATTTATTATCGTTTGATGCAAATTTATATAAATCCTCCGAAATTCCATTATTCCACACGTTAAATTAAGAAAAATAGCCCGATTTTGCCACTTTCTCAGCAAAAATTTCTTGATTCTCACTTAATTTCCGTACTTTTGCGATGCTGATTGGAGGCTCTGTGTAAAAGCAGGGAATAGCCAGTTAGTCAAGAAGGCGTATCAAGCTATTCATACCGCTCTAAAATGTCTGGAAAACAATAAGAATGGTGTTAATGAATAGAGACTGATATGCCCTTCCTTGGTGTATATGATGATAATGTTCGGTACAGCCCTAATTGTACCCCTACATAATCTGCACTGGGGATGGGGCTGTAGTTTCTGTACATTCGCACCAAAGGTTTTATTTCCAGACTACCTAGAGCGAGGGATGGCAGATTCGAACTCCATCCCTTTCTTGTATCTATATACTAACTGCCGTGAGTTTGTGGAGTTCTATTGGCAAAAAAAGAGTGTGCTACCGATATGGAGAAAGATTCTGTCGAAAAACTTCTTGAAATCCAAAAACTCAAAGAGGCAGGCGTTTTGAATGAGGAGGAGTTTGAAGAGCAAAAGAAACGTATTCTGGAGGAAGATAATAATGCTCCTCAAAAACCTGTTGTAAAAACAAGAAGCCTCTATTCTGACCTTTTGAATCTATGGAGTAAACTTCATAGTTCATTCCGTCTTGACCAAAAGAAGCAAGAAGAGTTATTAACAAACAAATTAGCATTGTTTGTTTTGCTAATAAACATCGTTTCCTTTATTGGCATAATCATGCTGATGTCTCAACGTGTCGTTGTATCTTCTATGATGACATTGCCTTTACTATTAGAAGCTTCTTTGTTGCTTTGGGGCATTTGGAAGTCCAACAACAAGATTTTGATTTGTACTACGGCAATCCTTATGGTTTTGCCTGTTATGGGATTGTTCTATATCACAGATTTTTATCTAATTGAAATAAAGGATCCTCCCTTTCATGGATTAGAAGCGTTAATGAATAAGGCTTATTGTGCCTCACTTTTATATGCTTTAATTTCTTTCTTATTGATGGCAAGCAATGTCAAGGCTGCATACAAGATAGTAAAAGTTTTGGCTTTAGCAACTATATTCAATCCTGTCTTTTACGGATTAGCTTTAACTGGAGGGCAGGTCGAGGTAACTTATCGTTGGTACAGTGGTGACACCACGAATTATTATATATTTAAAGATGCCGATAATTATTGGATTTTTCTTATTGTCGCATTTTGGGTTACAAGCCATCTTATATATTCAATTCTAACAGGTCAATCATTTAGACAATCTGTATTGTCTGTTTTGAAAGGATGGACTACAATCTTCCAAGTTGCAAAGCGATATAAAAAGATTTGCTATGCAGTCGTAGGAGCGTTTGTTGTTTTCATTATCGGTTACAACATCAAGCATTACTATGACCAAAGGCAAGCTGCTATCGCTTGGGAACAAAAGCAGATGCAGGATTCCATTGCCAACGTGAAGCGACAGGAACAAGAGCGGAAGAATGCTATAATCCGTGCTGAAAGAGAACGTATTGCTGCTATACAGCAAGCAAAGCGTGATTCTATAGATAAGGTTGAACACCAATGGTTTGTCAAGAAGTATGCTAAAATAGGTATCATTTTTACAAATCTTGAAATAACACGTGGCACAAATAATGATGGAATTCCTATAAAAGGTATAAAATGCCGTTTCTTCAATCCAACGAACAAGACTATTAAATATGTAATAGCTCATTGCTACCCAATAAATGGCGTAGGTGATGTTATGGGCTATCCACAGAATTATCGAGGAATCGGTCCTATTGCGTCACATGATTTTGGAGAATTTACATTTGATGATGTATTTGAAGACAGGAATGACGTAATAGACGACATTGGAGCATACTTCACGATTGTCTATAGTAATGGAAGCAGCAAGGATGTAAAATGGAAGAGTGCATACGTAGACGATTTCAAGACATCATGGTTTGAGTAAGATATGGTAGTATTATGGTAAGATTAATCACATTATTTATAATGGTTGTGCTTTCTTCTTCTTTGAAGGCACAATCATTTACCTCATGTGTAAGTGATGCAGAAACTCGCATTAGCAAATTGAAAGACGTAGAGAAATTGGTAGCATCGTCCATTCAGAACACGGAGGCAATAAAGGCAGCAGCACAACAAACTGCAAATCCACAGCAATACATTGATTTTGTTGTGCTGAGATATGAGAGAAACAATCGTAAGATTCAGTTGGCTATAGTTCAAGCTACAAACGAGGCAATAAAGAATCTTTCCGCTTTTGTTGGCAATAGTGGAGTTGACCAAGTTGTGTTGAAAGAAGGCATAGCTAAATATTCTGATATGTCAGCTAAGGCACACAAATTTGCCAATGAGTTGCAAGAAAAGTACTTCGACCATTTCTCTGCATATCTCAATAACTATGGATATGATTGTGAGTCTGTGTTCAGACAAGACAACATGGACTTACTCTTGGAATATGAAGTTTATTAAAATCACGAACCTATGAAGAAGTTGAAAACAAAAATCATCATATCGCTATTGTTGGCGATGTGTTCATTCACCACATCATTTGCTGATAGTGGATATGTGTTCAAAGGGAAAATCGGTAAATATCCTATAGTCCTGACTATATGGGCGACCGCAGCATTTGCTGATGGTGAGTATTATTATGTTAGTCAGGGTAAAAACAAGCCTTTGAAGCTCCAAGGCAACTATGACACCGAGGGGTATGAGGATGATGTTTGGTATTTTACAGAGACAGTGAATGGCAAGCGGAACGGAGCATTCAAATTGAAGTGGAGACGGTCTGTAGGCAATGGCTACAAGAGAATGACTGGCACTTATGTAAACATCAAAGGTAATTCCTACTATGTAAATCTCACTTGTGTCAAAGTAATCAATAATCCCGACCATATTTAGCAAACGACTATGAGCAAATACGAAGAATTATCAAAGTTGAAAGAGCTTCTTGATGCAGGAGTTCTGAGCAAGGAAGAGTTTGAAGCAGAAAAGAAAAAGATTCTTGACGTTTCTGAAGAAGTTAAGCCTTCACCTGCGACATCAACAAAGAAACCTGGCTTTTTCAGTAAGGAAGCCATAAGACAGAGACAGGAGGCATTTGACAAATTGCCAAAAGCCGAACAACAAGCAAAGCAAGGTGCAGCCATTGGTTTTGGTATTGTCTTTATTATGTTCACTTTTCTCATTCTTTTCTTCGCGATGATGTTTGGGTGGAGTGGTGTCAAGGCTGCTTTAGAAAATTTATGGGGTCGCTAAATTCTATAAAGTATGGATAAGGAAATAATGGATAAACTCATGGAGATAAAGAAACTCTATGAGGCAGGTATATTGACAAAGGAGGAAATGGAGGCAGAGAAAGCTAAGATTCTATCTCCTACAACTTTGCCAAATACCAAGAATGAAGACAGTTCTGAAAGTAAGCAATCTGATGTCAAGGTAAACGCATCAGACAAAAAGAAATCTGAAACTCACGATGTAACAATAGTACATGTTTCAAAAAAGGCAAAAGAAAGACAACAGAAGATTAAATCTACTCCTCGAAAAGGATTGTCTGAAAATGCAAGGATTTGGCTTATTGCAGGAATTGTAGTGGCTGTAATGCTCACCATTGCCATTATTATTCAAAATGGCAAGAGTTCAAACAGCCAAACATACGATAATAATTATGCTGTTGCAGATACTGATACAGCGATGGTTGATGATACAGATTATGATACTGCTATAGATGTAGATGACAATGAAGAGCAAACTCCACAGACCTATGCAGACAAAGCAGAGAATTACATCGGTGGACTTGATACAGACACTCGTGTAGTCGCAAGTCTGACGGATGATGAACGCCATTGTGTATATACGCTTACAGAGGTTGAACTTGGTTGGGGAAGAGTAAGTAATCTTTATCGTCATGATTTGGAAACAGGCTCTACAAATCTTGTCGCTGTTCCATATAAAGTTGAGGGTGAAGAAGGAGAAGAACAAGTAGCAGATGCAAAGATGATAGGCAACAATCTTTATGTTATCAATACTTCTTATCGATGTGGTAATAGTGTAGCTTGCTTAAACACGCTAACTGGCAAATGGTCATGTGTGGTCAGAGCTTGTGTTAGTGCTGATTTTATTAGTAACAATCGGGTAAAAGTAAGCTATGCCAAACTCGTATATGAGGGAGAATGTCTTGCTGATAACCAATATGAATATACAGACAAAGTAATAACATTAAAGTAACGTGAACCAATGAAAAAGTTATTATTACTCATCGCATTAGGATTCGTAATGTTATCCTCTTGCAACAACGGACAAACAAAAGGTGCTGCCGAAGAGATTGATAGCATAGCACTCAGAGCAAAGACAGATACTGTTCTTAGTTTTAATGGTTGTACTATTGGGAATACAAGTATAGATGAATTTCCTGAAGCAGACACAAATGCTGTTGCTACATTTGATAAAGATGCAATAATCACTGTCGATAAATGGACTTATAATGCCAAATATAGATTTGATGGAGATATTGTTAAGTCAGTCAGGAAAAATCATAAGATTATAAATACGGTCAAAGTCGGTTCAATAAGCATTTGTGTCGGAGATTGGCAGTATGACAAAATTGATTCAACTGATATAAGAAGAATCGTAAAGTTATATACATCAAGGTATGGGAAGTATTCATATTATGAAGCTAACGATGGTAACTCTCCTGCTTTGTTTCCTAATGACAAAGTTGATAGCCTTTCCCATGATTTCTACTTAACGACTTTTATTTGTAAAGGAAAAGGGAAAATCGTTTGGGAATGGGCAAATTGCAGTATATCCATATATCCTGACCCAGAAGTATGTTTTATAGATTATAGCTCATTCGGTGCCAAAGATAGGTTGAAAGAAGAAAAGAAACTTGAATCCCAGGCAAAGCATCAAGACATTTAAGATAAGATAAAAATGAGAGGAAGGACATCAAAGTCTTTCCTCTTTTTAGTTCTATGGTCGTGGAAAATTAGGTACAGTTGTTTTGAATCTGTAGCCATTGTTGCAAACGCCATTAGATTTTAGATTATTTGCTATACTGCCAGGATTCATCCCAAGAGCTTTAGCGGCATCATTCATGGTATTAAAATCTTGCCATGTTCCGTCTGGTGCAAAAGCCCGGACTGCTTTACCACGTTTTTGTTGGGCGAGCTTCATATTTGCTCTGGCAGTATCTGGAATTTTATGACTACCCCAATAACCACCACCATGTGTCTCTCTCCACTTTTTGGCACCCTCAGAAGCAGCTTTCGGTTCAATTCCTTTCATACGGTCAGATTGGGCTTTCCTCATTTCGGGAGTACGTTTTTTGCCTGTATTGCCTTGACTAATTCTCAGTTTGGTAGCATCAGATTGTGATCTACCGAGATTAGCTGCCGAGATCTTTTGTTTGGTTTCAGCTGTATGGGTTCTACCCTTTGAAGCAGCACCAATTTTTTGTCGATGTGAAGCCGAGAAGTTCACCCCTTTATTACCAGTTCCATATTTAGCAACATTATAACCATTATTGATAGTATCGTATTTCTCGATATAATCTCCTTCTAAAGAGAATAATTTGGGCTTTAACATTCCTAAATCATAGTAATCTGTGATGACTTCAAGCTCATGGTAAACCCAATCGTCTATACCTAATCTTCGTTTAGCCTCGTTGAGTTTCTCATTAGCGTATTTGTCATTAAGATTCTTCCAATTACGCCTACGAGCTTTCTCATTGATAGTTTCACCTACATACGACTTGCCATGTTCTTTCCCAACTCCTTGGTAAGTATACATATAAACGACACCTCTGAATGGAATGAATTTGATTGTCATTTCCAGTTTGTCATAGTCTGCTGATACAGAAATGTCATAGCGGTTGTAATCCAATTTGTAATGTTGCCTCATTAGCTTTTTATATCGAGGAGCAAAACTTCTAAGTAACACCTTTCCAGCCTTTGCTTGTGTTGGTCGAGAGTCAACAAATTCAAGTGGTTTAGTATTTGAAACTTCCCATCCTGTTATAAGTTCAGCATCCATTATCCCAATCAATTCCTTTTTAGGTAATTTGAGGTTACGTTTCCAAGTGAATGAAATAGAATGAAGATCGTTTCTGGTAACACTAAAATCAATAATACCTTTTCCATAAACGGCATCATATTTAGGCTGCATCTTTTTCTGGATACTATCAGCCAATTCACCCATATCCAAGAGAGTGTCGAAGAGTATGAACGATTGTTTCTCATTCGTCATAATCTTATATTTTTAAAGTTGTGAACAAGACTATTCTTATTCATACTTTAGGCGTTAACGTTCCTTAAACCGAGTTTCGAGGTATTTATTTGACACACGTTGTTTTATGTTTTAAAGGGCGAAAAAAAGGGAAGAAAGCCCATAAAAAGCCTTCTTCCCAATTTGATTAGTCATTGCAAACCTCAAACTCGTGGAATGAATAAAACAGATCTTCATTCTCTTCTTCGTGTTCTTCAACGTAAGCATCCAAAGCATTTTGTATTGCATTAACGTTTGGCTCTACATCAATCCCGACAATCTTAGACACAAAATCTGCTGCTTCATCGAGATTTTCAAAATATTCCCAATCCTCGTATGAATCAAGAAAGTAACGCTCTGGGAAATAATCTCCTGAAGCATCGTTTGTGTAAAAAACTCCACAGCCTGGTTCTTGTTCCATAAAGTAAACTTTAATGCTTTGATAGGTCTTTTCGATAATCTGTCTAACACCTTCCTGTTCGCACCATGCCGTTTCCTGGTTTATTATCAATACATTTCCGTCAAGTGAGAAGTCTGTTATTTCTCCGTGACAACGTAATTGTTTCCAATCTCCACCGAGTTTATGTACCAAGTTCCCAAGCCACATTTTCCCAAAGCCATTAGGAAGTATAGAAGTCTTACGTTTCTCCATATATTTCAAAACTTTATGCAGAGATTTTACTTCCTTCAAATCTCCTACGCACTTATAAGAGGTATCACACCAATTCGGCATCAGCGACCTCCTTTCCGTCTTTGTAGTGATAGATAGATAAAGTTTCTGTTGTCATCCACTGTGAGTTACTTAATCTGAAACCATACTTATCTTCGAGAGTTGAGAGGAAATCTGAAAAATCCTCATACTCCTCAGACGCTTTTAGTTCTTCATCTGTCAGCTCTATAATATTCAAACAGCCGATAGTGAAGTCTAAAATCAATAAATACTTTGCTTCCATAATTATTCTATTCTTGTTGTTTTGTAAAACATTAGCTTGCTTATAAATGGATTCTCACGGAATATCAAGTTTCTTGCTGCTCCTTGATTTTTCGCTTCTACCCATAATGTGATAGGCTTGGTTGATTCTTTAGTCCAAGCCCTAAAATACCAAAGGATTCTCATACTATAATCCCTTTTGAAGTTGCATCCTCTGACTCAAAGACTTCTCTACTTTCAAAATCCAGTTCAAAGTCGTTGTTGTCAAATTCGATCTGGTCTGCCTTCTCGATAGCCTCTTCTTTTGAGTTGGCTAATACTATTACATCTACAGTAGCATAGTAGTTGTAATGGATAACAAATTTCTTCATATCAGTTAATTGTTTAAGCCCAATCATTCACAAGCCATACCTCAATATCATAATTTATAGTATAGCCCTGCGTTTGAAAGGGGATTTGTAATTCTTGTTTTATTTGTTCTCTTGCCTCTTCTGCCGTAAGTCCATTAAATTCATCCAAAGGAATATTATGATGTTCCGCTATGGCTTCAACGGCTTCTTCTTTTGATGTGTAGATACCTTTGCAATCTCGATTCGAAAGAGAGTGCCAGGAGTCGGTCTCATACACAGGATAAAGATATTGTTCTGTCATACCGCCTCCTTGATAAAATAGGTTAGGTGGTTGAAGTTGGAGCTATAGGGGCTTGTGGTAATCATCTTAAACCCCACTCCATATTTGCCTTGGTACTTCTCCAGGTTCCAATGCTTTCTTGTGGATTTACCGACCCCCACAGAAGTATGATGTGGAAGAAAGTTGTGTTGTATGAGTTGTTTGATTCTCATACGTTGTTCTTCACTATAGATTCTAGCGTATGCTACATTTGAAGAATGAAGAGTTCTAATAATAGCACCCTCCTGATTGTTGATATTCTCTTTCATTTTAAGTTGTATCTTTTGATTAAGCGTTTTACAGTTGCAGGGACGAACCTACAACCTTGAGCAGTAACAAATCCCTCGTTATTGAGTATATTGGTCATTTCCTGTAAAGACTTATCTTGTGAAATCATAACTTTCAGAAATGCCACAGCTCGCTTATTGTTAGGATTGTTCTTAGCCTTGTCGCTGTTGGTTTGATTACTTTTGGCTATTGCTTGCTCGTGTTTATCCATCAGGTGCTCTGGATTACCCAACTTCTCACCTCTGGCTTTCTTTGCTTGCAATGCTGCTTTTGTTCTTGATGCTGTTAATTCTGCTTCATACTGAGATATTGCCGCCAGTATGTGAAGAACCATTTTGTTTGCCTGTGGAAAGTCGCAAAAGACAATATCCACATCTGATTCCAAAAGATTAGAGAGGAACGATACATTTCTTGCCAATCGGTCGAGTTTGGCTACTATAAGTGTCGCTCCTGTTGTTCTACATAAAGCCAACGCATCTTTTAGTTTGGGTCTATCTGTTTTGCGTCCGCTTTCAACTTCTGTAAATTCAGCAATCGGAATTTTGGTGTGAAGGTAATTTTTGATAATCTCCTTCTGTGCCTCAAGTCCAAGTCCTGAGAATCCTTGTTTTTGTGTACTCACTCGCAGGTAAGCCACATATTTTTCGTTGTTCTTATCCATATTAGCAGTTATTAGATGTTCGTTTTGTTGGTGCTATTGGTAAATAAAAAATGAGGAATACCAGAGATTGTTAGTTTCCTGATATTCCCCATCTTCGTAGGATTGATAGTTTCCCTATACTGCGATTTTATGTGTAAGCCCGAATATTGAGCAAATGTAATCGTAGTAAGAAACGCCATATTGTACGTTTACATCTATGAGTGAAACGATATTCTCTAAAGAAACGAAACGATAGATAACTTCGGATTCCAGAGCGTTGTCGGGAGTTATTGTTATATCGTATCTGTTATCTTCTGTCAGCTGTATCTTAATCCATCCACAGACTTTTCCTTGAACATAAAATGAAGTTCCGTTTTCGATGACTTTGATGTCGTTGAAGTGGAGACCCCATGAGAAAGGCTTCATGCTACATTGAAGAGCATCATGCCAGATTTGCTTTGCTATTCTATCGTTCATATTATGCTCCAATTAAGAAGTTCATTACTTTGGCATTATAGTTCTCAACCTTGTCGTTCTCCACGTTTAGGTCGATCGTCTCTGCCAGGTTATCTAAATACACATCGTCTATCTGTTTGAGCAAATTCTCTTCTTCATCATATAAGAGAACTTGGAATATATCAGCTCCTTCGATATAGACAATTCTCACGTTTCCTGTATGTAAGAAGCCCTGAACATGGAATTCGAGAGCATCTTCACTACATACTACTGTTTCTAAGTCCACTCCCCAACTCATAGGAAGGAGGGGTTCTTTGGCAATGATACTCCAAATGTACCTTGCCATGTCGGTTGATAGTTTCTTATTACCCATATTGCCTTTTATTGTTATCAATCCATTTTTTTGCCTCTTCAAGTGAATCAAAGGTATTGTCCTCTATTTCACCATCTTCATTCAGAATAAAGGCTTGAACATCATCGGGAGAGTTCAGAATAATCAAATTCTCCTTATAAGTTATCTCCTTAGCCATGTTGTAGGATTGATTTAATTGTTTGTACTTGTTGTTTGGTTGGAGCTGAGAATACAATATAAGCATCATCGTCCTCTATCCCAGTCCATACAACTTTATCTATCGTACCGCCATTATCTATAATTTGACTCTTGGCGTATTGAACATCACCCTCATGCTCAACATCTATAAGATAAAATACTCCTTTAGCCATAGTATTCCTTCATATAGCAATCTTCACAGAGAGATCCATAATCATTAACATCACTTCTTGTCATCGGTCTGCCGCAATACTCACAATGTCTTACAGTCTCTTCGTGAACATAGCGGACAACATCGAGCATCGAAGCTCCACGGTAAGACACAGATACCTTACCTTTCTTAGTTGCTTTCTTGTTTGCCATTTCCTTTTAGTTTTGATTCGTACTTGCATTCAACATAGGCAGTAAGAATAGCCTTGATAACTCTGGCTCTGTCTGCTCTGTTGTAGTTGGCTGGTTTCTTGTGAGAATAACCATTTCTAAATGACTCTTCGATATATCCCAGACACTGCTCTTCATATCTGTTGTCGAGAAAGTCTCTGAGTTTATAAGTAACATCGGTATCTGTATCGTCACCCTGGATGTAAACCGAAAGATAGACTTCATCCTTCTTCCAGTTATAAATGTTTGTCACTTTGCTATTCCAGTTGTTGCCAGCATCAGAAAGGAATAATGTTTTATACTTGCATCTTGTTTTGTTACTATCTCCACGACCTGCTTCCTTGATAATTCTGAGGATGGTATTGTTTGTGATAGCCAAAAGTTCGTTTTCGTTAAGAGCGTTGATAATCTCCAATTTCTTCTTTGGAGCGTATCTTTTGAACAACTCGATATTGATATTTGCTGCCATTGTTGTTTACTTTTTAATAAAATACTCAATAGCGGAATGAACTAAGATGTAATACTCTCGATTCACTCCACACTTTTTCAATATTACAGTTTCCTGATAATTCATATTTTTTGAGTTTTAATGTTGTGAAACAAAAAAGCCAGGGAGAAAATCTATTGTATTTGATAATCTCCCCAGCTCTGTAAATACTGGTTGTTATATGGCAATGCTTAAAGACCCTGCCACATCGGAGGTCTTCATGTAGGAAGACAAATCTATATTAGGATTATCTGCCTTAAATGCTTTCAAGTCAAAACTGCTGCGAGTTGTCGGGAGCTTACGAGTAATTCTCATTGTCTCTGTTACCCAACTCCTCACATCCTTCTCTTCCATGTCAGAGAGGAGCTTGCCTTTGATAATATTCAACTGCTCTTCTGCTGATTTCTTGGCTTCGATAAGTTCACGGATTGTCTCTTCTTGTGATCGCCACTCATAGGGGATAGCATAAGGATTCTTGAATTGCTCACCTCGAAGGTCTGTGTCGAGAAGATCTTTACAAATCTCAGGGGGAATACGACTGAGGAAGATGATTTCAGATATATGGTCGAAAGTTCCATCTTTCTTCGGTTTGTTACGAAGATGTATGATGAAGAGTTTATCTACCTTTGCCTTCTTGTTCTGAAGCTCAAATAGATAAGCATAAATTGAAAGTTGCCAGCGAGCCTTTTGAAGCTTATCTGCTGTCATCTGTCCGTAAGTCTTGATGTCTCCCAAAGAAAAGGTATCGTCAGAAACACGATAAACTTTGTCTATATTAGATGACCATGATTTGCCATCTGTCACGTTATACTCGGATGCTTCATGCGTCAATCCATAGTCCTTGCAGATTTGGATATAATCGACTGTCTCTTGTGTACCATCATTTATCCAGTTCTTATCGAAGTCCTCTATCGAAGAATGGACTCCTGTACCATATTCCGCTGCTGCATTGAGAGTAGCCTCACTGATACCATTAAATTCATCGGGGAATAGCTGTCTTTGTAGCATCCCTGTGATTCCACTTAGCTGTTTGTCGCCAAGCCAATACTCATGTGCTTCCTCATTGAAGAATACACCAGAGTTCTTTAGTTCGATTCTTTTTGCCATAGTTATGCTGCTTGTTGAAGTTGGAGTTTACGTTGTGTGAAGATAGCTTTGACCTCCTCGTTGCCGTTTACTTCATTCTGGTGCTGATAGTAAAGGCTTGCAAGTTGGTCTTGGCTAATGCAAGAGTTTACGGCTGCTCTAATTCCAGCATACTTGTCGAGGGATTTCTGCTGTCCCGTGGTAGCTGTCTTAGTGGCAGTTTTTCTTGTTGCCGCTTTCTTTGTTGTGTTGGCAGTAGATGTTGTACCATCGTCAGCTGTGTTGTCTGTTGGAATATCCTCACCAGCATAGACATACAGCCCAAGTCCGAACATCGCAAGATTCTTCACTAAGCACCTCATGAGTGTTTTGTTGATGTCGAACATTGTAACGGCTTGAACCGTCTTTTCGATGTAAGCCTTTTTGTAGCTGTCCCATACTTGATATGTGTAGGCGGTTAGCTTCATGGCTTTGTTTTTTGAGTCCATTACAGGCAACCACATAGAGTGAGTTAGGTCATCAACTGTAACCTCAGTAAACACCATAATACCTACATTCGGATCTGTGAAGTAAGGTAAGTTGTTTTCGGGATTTTTGATTACTCGATAGGTAGCACTCGGATATGCTGCCTTAAATTCAGCCCAAGCGTTCGCCCAGGATAAATAACTGAGCTTGTCGTTCTCTCTCTTTTCCAATTTGTCGTTAAGGTCAAGAGAACTAAGAGCGTTGAACATAAGAGATCTACGTTCATCTGCTGTTATATTAGCAGGAATTTCTGGTTTCTTAAATTTACACATTGCGGTATTTTTTTAAGTTGTTGTGAATACTAATGATAAACAAAAAGAGAGATACACAAATATCTTCTTTCGTTGATAAATGTATATCTCTCAAACATCCAGGTCTATTAGTTTCCAGACTTTTAGAGTGAAGGATGTTAGTTGATGAACCAAGAATAGCCCTCAGTATCTTTACCTGTTAGGGCTTTTTGGATTCCTAAAGCAAAATCAGTACAGTTCTGGTTTCGATCTAACCACTTATCTATATAAGCGGATTTTACAGATTCGTTAGCGAGCTGTAGTAGATTCCATGTAGTAATATCTTCTCCCTCTTTCTTACCGAAATTGGGATTAGACACATAGTTCTTTACCATAGCATTTACGGCTTGATCACCGATAGTTAGCTGTGGTAGTTGTTTCTGTTCAGATAGCGAAAGAAACTGGTAAAGTCTCATTCGACCGATAATCTTACAGAATAACTCTTCGGAGATAGCGGTTGATTGCAAATTCTCCAAGAGTTGTAAAGTTTCTTCCTTGTGAGGGTTAAAACCATTGAATAGTTCAAATGACTTCTGCATTATGTCTGCTTCCGTCATGCAGTCAATGGTACCTGAGTTTCCATCACACGTCAGCATTAAGTTTGAACACACTCTTACTTGCCAACCAACAAAGATTTTGAATTTTAATGCGGTTGGTCTGTTATAGAGTTTGTCTTCGTTATAAGCACGCACTCCACCAATACAAAGGTGAACCGATTGCCCATTGATAGTTTTTGTAAGGTTCTTGACATGGCAGCAAAAAGCCAATCTCTGATAAAATACCGTCTTGTCTGCATCTGTCAATTCACTCGATTTCTTATGTTGAGCTGATGGTATTCTTCCAATAATAGGATGAGAAACCCTGCATTCAACAGGTGTAAGTTCTCCAAATACTTTCTCGGCAACACTTTTTACTGCACCAATAAAATTCTGATGTGCTAACGTTAATGTGCCATCAACAAAAGTAGGAATTACGTTCTTTGTTTGCAACTCTTCAAGCGTGATTGCCTGAGTGTTGCTTTCAATGAAGTTAGGATGGTTGTCACCCCAATCTTCTTCTTCAATAACTTCAGCCTCGATTATATCATCTGATTTTTCGAGACCCAAGGTTATGTCTGATGTGATAGTCCCTGCTGTAGGAACAATCACGGCTGTAGTTGCTTCTTTCTTCTTCATGTTGTTATTCTTTTTGAAGTTGTTAGCAAACTGTAAAGTAACTTAGTCGTGGGAGGAAAGGATAGCGTATAATCTTTGCCTTTATGTTTCTCACGAGCTTAACAGAGCCATTCTTATTGATTGCTCTGATGATAAGTTCTGATTTCGTCTTGTTCATATTTATTACATTTTGAACAGTTAGAACTATGGGAGCTACCAGATTTGATTTTACTGGTTGCTCCCGATAACTTTTTGTACCCTTTGAAGAAAAATGTTATTGCTTCCAATAGGGTAATTATTGTGTCGAGTCTTTCGTTTTTAGTCACATACTGCCTCGACTTTAGTTGTTGTGTCGGTAGGCGTTGTAGGCTTTACCGACTTCTTGTTTTTGTACTTGCTCCAGAGACTCTTCGTCAAATCTGTAGCTTCGATGATGGTGACAGCTATTGTTAATACTCGGTAGCTGACAACCAATGTTTGTTTGATTTTGTTCATATTTTCTTATATTTTACGTTATTAAAATGTTTTGTTTTTTTCTATATATAAGGCTTTTAAGCGATAACAGAAAAGACAAAAAAAGAGGTTCAAAAAACACTTTGGTTTTTGACCTCATAAATAAAACTTCAAGCATCAGCCCGACCTGTAGAATGGTAGCGTCATAAGTACCATAATCCCAGCCTAAGCCAAAGTTCATGTTTAGTCCCAATTCATCATCGGGCAATCCCTTCTTTATGCTTTGAAGTTTGTCAAGAATGTTATCTTGACTTTACTTTCAACTATAAGAGTATCAAGGCTTTACAACCGTTCGATTTTATACCACCCACCAAAACAGGCAAAAATGAACAAAAAACCTTATATATGTAACAAAGTCAAAAGTAACGATTATGTTTGAATATATGTTTTCCCTTGTTACCGATGAATTTAAAGTAGTTGGTGAAGGACAGGAGATAACTCAACACTCCAAGGAACAGAATAAAGTTGAGAAATCAGTAAAAGGCAAGTTCATCAGAGACCTTGAAGCACTCAGAGATAATGGATATTCTCTTGTCTCTGGAAGTAATATTGAGATTAGCTTACAAGACATTTTGAAGATTTGCCCCAGAGACAGAAGAAGAGTAGATGCCTATAACTCTTTGAAGTCTTATCTCAATGAAGAGTTTGACTGTACTCTTTGTGTCACATCACAAAAGACTAAAGGAAAGGAGGATTAACTATGAAATTTTTAATGCAGGGAATTGAAATTGATACCACTAAGGTAAAGTACAAGCCAGCTTTGGAAGATGTACTTTTGATGGTCGCTAAGTCTTATTATCCAGATATTAAACTAAGTAAGGCTGAATATGAGTATGACGAGAAGAATAATTCTGTCATCCTTACATTTTACAGAGACACAAAATATCATCTTCTTGGTGATATTAAAGATGTAGATGCCAAATTGATAACAGGACTTCCAGAAGATGTTTTTTATCCTACTCCTGGCAAAAACTACTTCTTCTTGTTAGGATATGCAGATGGATATTATATTGACCAAAAGGAGATTAAAGATGAATTTATGTCCTGTCAAGCTATAGAAGATGTTAAGGATGTTAGCTTCAGTACATCTGACAGTTACTTGAATATTATGATTTATGGGAAGTAAAAAAAGAGGGGAAGATTAGCTCAGTACTGAATCTTCCTCCTTTTCTTTTGTCTTTGGATTTTGTCTTAGGGTTAAACTTATTATACCTTTATCTTCTTGCAGTCGATAAAGGATATGTTATGATGATATAGGTGTAATTTCTTTGTCTCTATAATATATAATATGTATATGAAGTTTTTACACCTCTTAATGAATATTTAAGGTATCTCATTACTGAAAGGAATGAGTACAAGTAAGTTTATCCACAAGTGATTTTATAGCAAAACCAAGGATATTCCAAATTTCTGCAATATACTGATTAAATGCTTATAATCTCTTCTCTTTTTTGACTTACCTATGAGATTGTTGACTTCCTTCAAAGATACATTTATGGTCTTATTCTGTTTCCCCTCTACTATCATCTGGGGAATATAAGGAAATCTCTGAGATAACCTTTCAATTTGACTGACAACTCTTTTACCGTTATTGAGTTTCCTTACCTTGTCTCTCCAATCAATATGCTCTTCTGGAATATCAAGAATGTTCTGGTTAAAATACTTCTCTAATGTCTGCATAAAATCTCTGTTGTGGTCATCTGTATAAAACACATTAATGTCCATGTCTTGTCTGATGGCTATTCTTGTTATTAGCTGAACATACTCCCAAAGCATATATCTTGTAAGAGTAGTGTTTGTTAGGAAAGCTTTGTTGAATTTTTCTGAAGATGTAGATACTGGGAGTGACCATTTCCCTAAAAGGATGATGTTACTGTAGTCCTTAAAGTCATTTACTGCCTTACTCTCAGCACTTCCGTAATATATAATACTGTAGAAGTCTTGTGAGATATTAGTTTTAGCCAATTCATCAGAAAGTGAAGCAACAAGAGCACTATCATTACTGCTTTGAGCATCACTTGTTATCCCATTATCTTCGCTTTTAAAATCATTCCAACAAGCAATGAGAGTCTTTCCTTTTACACTTGAAAGAATAGCGATTACGGATTGAACCATACTCTTTATTAACTCCTGATGTTTGTTGTTTCTACGGTTAAGATTGGAAACATTAAAGCTATGGAAGTCTGCCTTGGCTCTGTATTTTTGAGGAATATCTATAAGTTTGTATATGCTTGAATCCTTAAAAAGAACATCGCCTGCACCTTCCATAATCAACACAAGACTATTATTTGTTTGGAAATCGCAAGGAGAGAATTGGATTACTGCATCGCCTTGTACTTTCATCATCTTGGGGTATTCGTGTTCGATAATGGAGAGAGCTGTATCTGTTTTGAGTTTCCCCAATGTTGATGTATCGAACCAAGCAGCATCAGAATGAGCAATGAATGTGTTATAATCCTTTCTCATCGCTACAAACTCTTTTGCTTTATACTTACCACTACCATCATCTTCCCCAAGAACTCCCAAATGCAGTTTAGACACTGTGGCATACTTTTGGATGAAGCCTGGAATTTCGTCAATAATAATCCAACGACGAGTATTAGGATTGTGCATTAGCTTCTCCCAGTCACCATCAAAAGGAGATAGAGATACTCCATTTTTTTTGTAAAGCAGATGTATTGGTGGGTATTCTGTATAAAGCCTTACGTTTGTCATTATCAACACTTTCTTCTTTGTTACTTCTTCTGGGTTGTTGGCATATTCATTCTGTACTTCGTAATCTGTTTGAGAATGTATCATCATCATATCTGTTGCGTCTAAACCTAATTTGGTCAGCAAATCGAAGTATAAAGAATTGGCGCTGACGATGGAATCAACAATAATCAGTATACCTTCCATGTAGTGTGCCAAAATGAAGCGTTCAAGCCAGTATGTTTTGCCAGAACCACATCCTGTACTCAGAATAAAATTGCCTACATCATCAGGCAGTTCCACGCTACAATTCCTTAATTTAATTTTTAATTTGGTCATAAATATTGTTTATTTTTCTAATGAGAGTTTTGATTGGATAAAATGGCATATTTGACTATTGTATATTCCCCAAACTCCACTAAAAAGGGAGAAAGGGGATATACTCTTTACTTGTAATCAATCTGAACTGTAAAATATTTGCTCGTTACCGTCAGCTCGATTTTACCAGGGAACTCATAGTTACTGTTAAAACCGTGTTTCCTTACCTCAGATGCAATTCTCCGCCAATACATATCTGCAACTTCCTTCATTGCAATATAGACATCTGGCTCACCGTTAATCTGAATTTTATCGGTGAATGTAGTATCGCTCATATCAAAAGCTGTAGGAGGTAGGTCAAGAATATACTTTACATCATTGGCACATACATACGATTTCAGTATTGTTCGATAAGGCACTGGCAGGGGACGAGAAAAAGACAGTTCTACACGAGCAGGAAATGGCAATGTTCCGATTTTGGTTTTGCTTCTCTCCTTGTAAAATACAAATTTCTTTCCCCAATCCGCTATAATCTGTTTGAGGACTTTTGAATAGTTGCCAACTGTAGTTGTGGCAATGTACATTTTGTTACCAATAAAAAATGGTCTCATATTTTTTTTGTTTTAGCCTCACACATTGAAGAGACGTATGAGGCGGTTACGGTAGTCTCCATACCAAATTTATAACTTTATATTATTCTGACCCAAGAAGAATGAGAAGGCTTTGTCAAGAATCTGCTTACGCTTTTCATCTTTTCGCTGCACCTTAGTACTCTTGGCATTCTTAATCTCTGCAACTTCTTTGCTTGGGAGAGTATTGATAAATTCCTCCATCCTATCAGTAGCCCAACCTATCCCCTGTCTGTTGATTAATTTTACAAGGGACAAGACAATCTCTTTGGTAAACTCTTTCGTCTTTATGGTCTTGTCATCCCCCTCACCAAATCTATCTTTAAGAGCCTTATGAATACGTTTGCCATATTCAATGTTTACGAAAAATTCACTCTCGTCACCGTTTGCTACTTGTCTTGCAGTGAGACGATCAGGTTTGAGTGTTGCCAGCTGACATGCAGCTTGATATTTATAACCTTTAGAAACAAGGTCATTTATCATCACCCAACCCTCATGAGTATTCACACCGTCTTCAATCTGACGCTTGGCTACCATATCTTGCGTTTTCCACTTTGAGACATTGATATTTATCTCAGTAAATGCTTTGGCAAAATTATAATAGCCATCCTTATCCTTCATAGGGAAATGTCCCATGATGAGAGGCCACTCCTGTATCGTTTGCAAGAAGTCAACTCGACCATGACCATCCACCACGACAATACCATCAGAGTTTATAGGTTTGTCTTTGTTAGGGTCTTTGACAAATCGCTCTACTTTAATGCCAGCCTTATCTGCCATCGATACTGTTATGACGATTAAGCTCTGCTGTGCACCGTTTTCAAGGATAGAGCGACCTGTCTTCTGCTCGTCTGCACCATGTGTACGATTTACACCAAGACCATAAAACTCAACGCCTGCGTCTTTAAGTCCCTTCAAGTTTAAAGAAGCAACATCGCCATTCGGGAATGTTGAGACACAATTAGGATATTGCTCTTTAATACGCAGCATCTCATACTCGCAAAACTCTGTAAAATCCTTCAAGTTTACCTCTTCATTGCTCACTTGGGTGTTTGTCTGCTCAACTGTCATGTTTCCCGTTTCTTCATTAATGGGCTTTACAGCCACATTATCTAATGTTTCTGCCATAGTTCCTACATTTTGTTTTATTGTTAATAACTACTGATGCGTTTGGTTTTGCTTTCATTAGTTCAAGAGCCAAGTCCGCATCAATTACGATTACTTTACCATGCTGACTGATTGCTGGGTCTAAGATGCCACTGCTTTTAATTTTTGAAGCGGTTGACTTACATACTCCAAGCAGTTTAGCCAGTCCTGTCAATCCATAAACCAGATGTCTTTTGACCTCTGGCGGTTTGTCATGAGGATAGTCTGTAGGAGTTGCGAACATATCCTCAATCATTTCTTTCAAGTCACCCAGTGTTGCCTGGATGATTGGCTTGTTGTCTGTTTCCATTGATGTATTTGCGTGGCTTTAGTGCCTAATCGCAGTACAAAGTTATTAACGGATTTGGCGATTAAAGAATAAAATTATCCCAAGCGGATTGTTGCGGAAAACATTTCTTATTAACGGAAAAGTTAGAGGAAGTTACGGAAAATGTTTTCCGTAAAAAGGATGTCAGTTTGCACAAAATAAAGATGCTACATAACAAAAATAGCCATCGCTCGGAAAAGAACGACAGCTACGATATACGCTTCAAATATATAGCATGATTCTGAATTATGGGACTTACCCAAGTATAATGATTGATTGCTACTACTCACTCAGAACTTATTGTATAATGGGGGACTATCAGGGGGACTACTTAGTAAGATTTATGGCAAAGATACAATATTAGGCAAAAGCACAAGTTACAAATGGGTACAATCTTTCCCACGCAGAAATCAACAAAAACACTAAAAAAGACGGACAACAGCGCAATGTCAGCGTTAAACAAATATAAAAATGATATTGCGCAAAGAGGGACTACTTAGGGGGACTACTTAAAAGCATAAAAAGAAAAAGTCCTGTAAATCAAAGACTTACAGGACTCTGTTGCGGAGAGACAGGCTCCCGAACCTACGCTTTCAGAAAATATCATAAAATTGCAAATCATTGATAATCATATATTATCTACAATGCAGAGTAAATCTAAATCTTTCTAAATGCCTTTTGCTATTTCAATTTTTGGGTGTATATTTGGGTGTAGAATTTCAAACGCACCCAATTATGAATATCAAACGTAACATCATTTTTGCATTGGAGAGCCGGAAGAAGAACGGTGTGCCAATCGTAGAGAACGTGCCTATCCGTATGCGTGTCATATACGCAAGCCAACGCATCGAGTTTACAACAGGCTACCGGATTGACGTAGCCAAATGGGATGCCGACAAACAACGGGTAAAGAACGGATGCACCAACAAGCTGAAACAAAGCGCATCCGAAATCAATGCAGACTTGCTGAAATACTATGCCGAAATGCAAAACGTGTTCAAGGAGTTTGAGGTGCAGGAAACCATGCCCACCACCCAACAGCTAAAGGATGCGTTCAATCTGCGGATGAAAGAGAGCAGTGAAGAACAACAGGAAGAAGCACCGATTAGTTTTTGGGAAGTGTTTGATGAGTTTGTAAAAGAGTGTGGCAACCAGAATAATTGGACGGCATCCACATACGAGAAATTTGCAGCGGTGAGAAATCACATCAAAGAGTTCAAGGAGGATGTAACCTTTGAATACTTCAACGAATTCGGGCTAAATGAGTATGTCAATTTCTTGCGTGACAAAAAGGACATGAGAAACAGCACCATCGGTAAACAAATGGGATTTCTCAAATGGTTCCTGCGTTGGAGCTTCAAAAAAGGACATCATCAGAACATTGCATACGACGCATTCAAACCCAAATTGAAAACAACCCCTAAAAAGGTAATATTCCTGACATGGGATGAACTGAACAAACTGAAAGATTATCATATACCGCATGACAAACAGTATTTGGAACGTGTCAGGGATGTCTTTCTGTTCTGCTGCTTCACGAGTTTACGATATTCGGATGTTCGTAACCTTAAAAGAAGTGATATTAAACCCGACCACATTGAAGTCACCACAGTCAAGACTGCGGACAGCCTGATAATCGAACTGAACGACCACAGCAAAGCCATTCTTGAAAAATACAAGGATGTTCATTTCGAGAATCACATGGCATTGCCCGTCATCAGCAATCAGAAGATGAATGATTATCTGAAAGAACTGGGTGAGCTGGCGGAAATCAACGAGCCTGTACGGGAAACCTACTACAAGGGGAATGAACGTATAGATGAAGTCACACCCAAGTACGCTTTGTTAAGCACCCATGCCGGAAGAAGGACATTCATCTGCAATGCGCTGGCTCTTGGAATCCCGGCACAGGTGGTCATGAAATGGACGGGCCACAGCGACTACAAGGCTATGAAACCCTACATTGACATAGCGGATGATATTAAGGCAAACGCCATGAACAAATTTAATCAACTATAAAAGTATCAAACAGTTTCATAGATAGTTACCAATGACTATATTTGTAGAAATTATCATCACAATATGAGCAACAAGGAATCCAATATAGAGAAAACGAATTTTGATGCATTCATTCAAGCGGTCGGTTCGGAAATAGAACAGGCACAAGTAAGGCTGATTGTTGCAGCCAATGCACAAATGCTGTTCCATTACTGGAAGATAGGCAATTACATCCTTTATCACCAGCAGCTGCACGGATGGGGAAGCAAAATCATCAAGCAGTTGGCAAAGGCTATCCGACTGCATTACCCTGAAAAGAAAGGCTATTCGGAACGTAACCTTACCTATATGTGCCAGTTTGCAAAAGCATATCCTTTAAGAGCGTTGCAAAGTTTCATAGAAACAGATGCAAGCCTGTCTGTCCCAACCATACAGAGTGTGACCAATGAAGTATTAAAACTGAATGACAAGCAATTTACGCAGGAACTTACTGCGCAAATACAATCGATTGATTGTCAATCATTAGCAATTACGCAGGAAGTTCCTGCGCAATTTGAAGATGTGGGAAAAACCGTGTCTGCCATTTACAGGATGGGAATCAGGGAAATAGAAGAAGTTTTCTTGACCTCTCCTATAGCCAAAATAAACTGGACAAGCCAAATGACTATACTTGACAGTTCGCTACCTTTAGGTCTAAGCTACTGGTACATGAAGCAGTCTGTGGAAATGGGATGGAGCAGCAATGTATTGAAAATGCAAATTGACAGTGATTTGTATAGCCGACAAATCAGCAACAACAAGGTAAACAATTTCACGACCACACTTCCGGCTCCACAAAGCGACCTTGCCAATTACCTACTCAAAGACCCGTACATCTTTGATTTGGCAGGAGCCAAAGAAAAAGCAGACGAAAGGGATATTGAAGAACAGCTGGTGAAACACGTTACCCGCTACCTGTTGGAAATGGGCAACGGTTTTGCCTTCGTTGCCCGGCAGAAGCACTTCCAAGTCGGAAACAGCGATTTCTTTGCCGACCTGATTCTATATTCCATTCCGTTGCACGCATATATTGTCATAGAATTGAAAGCCACTCCTTTCAAGCCGGAATATGCCGGACAACTCAACTTTTACATCAATGTGGTGGATGATAAACTGAGGGGAGAGAATGACAACAAGACTATCGGGTTGTTGCTATGCAAGGGAAAAGACGAAGTTGTGGCACAATACGCATTGACAGGCTACGACCAGCCCATCGGCATCAGCGATTATCAATTGAGCAAAGTGATTCCCGAGAAACTGAAATCAGCGTTGCCCAGCGTGGAAGAAGTGGAAGAAGAACTGGCTTCTTTCCTTGACAAAGACAATAACACTCAAAAATAGTTGCGTCCATGAAAGATGTAATTACAACGCTGATTCCCCGATACGGAGAATTGAACAGAATATACAAAGACTGGTCTGATAATAAAGGTTTCTCTTTTGAAAAGCAGAAATTCATTACCAAGTTCTATCTGGACTACAATGATGTAACGGTTCTTGAAACAGCCATTCTTGAACTGGTATTTCATCTTCCACAGGAGCAATACACACTGATTCTGAACAGCCTGAAAAAGGAAGTATGCGAAAACATAAGTTATTACAAGAAAGGATGTATGCCGGATGAACAGACCGTTTACAATATCTGCTTCCGAGTTTCAGAAATCTATAAAGAAGCCATAGAAGAACAGCAATACAAGACGACCAAGCTCCATGCTCCGCTAAACGAAGCATACCACCGATACGATTCCATAGGTTATCGGGAACACACCGCAGAGGATGAAAAGCGTGCGGAAATGGAATATGAACGGTTCAAGGCTGAATACGAGGAGGAAAAAAACAAGCTGACCGAACTCTACGATCTGCAAAAACAGACCAGAGAGAAAGCCCTGCAATATGCAGAAAGCCGTTTCAATGAAATCTATCGGCTGGGCTGCCACCTCAAAGAGACATTGGCGAAATATGTATTTGATGAAACAAACGAGCCGGAAGAGCCAGCCAAACAAGAACCAAACGCCCCCAACATACAGGAAGAAGTGCTGGGAACGAAACAGACTGAGTATTTCAATATGGAACTGCTTTCGCTCATTCATGTAACCTGCGTGGGAGAACAGTTCGAGAATATTTCCGAACATAATTTCTATACCTGCATGAACCTGCTACCAAGCGACACCAAACCCCAAATCAGACCGAGAGAAAAAATACGTACCTGCTATCTGATATTCCTGATGAGCGAAAAACTGCCCAAACAGGACAGGGAGAATTGGAAGAGGAATATCCTGAAAATATTGGATATTGAGGAAAGCTACTACAAGTCAAAGTACAAAGAGCCTGTTTCCGATTTCCCCAGTGACAGCAACCGGAAATTTGCCAAAGAAATGGACGGTATATTCCGATAATCTGTGATATGCCCTGACATTTTACAAAACAACCACTTTTACCACTCAAATTAAATTTTTGAGTGGTATTTTTATTATCTGATATTCAGATAAATAACAAGATATTCCATTTGTATCAACCACATCCTTACCACTTACAACCCTACCTAATTTTGCATCGTTCGAGAACAGAGATAACAGCCAGTGCGCAGGGCT
>ERZ859923.48-NODE-48-length-89741-cov-22.839351_pt1 | contig 89741 bp, 65 predicted proteins | sample MGYA00510116_ERZ859923 | MGnify/ENA primary metagenome ERZ859923 (study PRJEB30046, sample SAMN00715168) | human gut metagenome | study: EMG produced TPA metagenomics assembly of the A metagenome-wide association study of gut microbiota in type 2... | reverse complement strand
TTGGCTATATCCAAGCCTTTTCAGGCCCGATGATTTCTAAACGGGACAGCAGTGATTTTCACTCATGAGTTAGAAATTTTTCAGCTATTAATCTAACAATTTGTACGTTTACAGCATTTCCTAATGCCTCATAAATTCTAGTATTCGACAATTTGAAATTTTGTGAATCAAAGTGCAGATTTTCCATTCCTTGTAACGCAGCAGCTTCCTTTATACTCAAATACCTACCTTGTGTTGCATCTTTTGAGCCTTTGCGTGGAACGCCTTTAATCCAAGGAAGTATAGGAATTTGCGTGCCGACCAAATTTAAAGAAGGAGCAAATGTTGCTAATTTGACTCTTATGCCCGATGCTCGGAACTGAATCAATTTATCCTCCAATGTATATTCAACGTCTTTGCCACAATTCCATTCAAATTTAATATGACTATTTTCCCAATCTTTTATTTTACTAAGCCATGGTTTTAGCCATGATTTATTTTGTTCGTAAAATATACGATTCTTGAGAATGTATTTTTTCTTCCAATCGGGAAACTCAGTTTCGTCTTCTTTCTCTCTTTTTCTTGGTTGGGCATAAACTGGTAATTGTGTAAGACACTCCTCTACAGTTGAACCTTCTATGATTTTACCAAATTTCCCCCTTTTGCCATTAAGTTGTTCTACAGATTGAAGTGATGGCTTCTTGCCTTCATAATCGTATGTAGCACCAAACTCCATTGTCCAGATTGGAAACCCACCTAATGTATGACCACTTTTAGCAACATTATGTAAGAACTCTTCCCAAACATCAAGTTGGAAACGAGTTTCTTGTTTAATCATTTGTATGTTGGTATCCCCTTCGTCTATTATTGTATGGATATCACATATAGCATTATTTGGTTTAGGAAACTCATAATCAGTAACCTCTAAATCTTCACGTATTGCAATTATATAGATACGTTTTCTGTGTTGAGGAAAGCCGAACTCATGAGGAGAAAGGATACTATTATGAACGACATAGTGTTCCGTTTCCAACTTCTCTTTAATAGTTTTCCAAGTGTTTCCTTTGTCATGTGTCTGAAGGTTTGCAACATTTTCCAAGAAAACATATCTAGGACGATGAAAGTTTATGATTTTAATAATAAAATCAAACATGTTTCCACGCCCTTGAGTATCATTAAACCCCTCTTGATTGCCTGCTTGACTAAACGGCTGGCAAGGAAATCCTGCACATAAAACATCGTGTGCAGGAATATCATTTTCAATGTCTACATTTTCAATATCACCTTTAACCACAACATTCGGAAAATTGAGACGATAAAGGCGTTGTAAATCTTCTTTCTTTTCAGATGCAAATACACAACGCCCTCCAAGCGTGCTTAAGGCTTGATTAAAACCTCCTAGTCCTGCAAAGAGGTCAATGAAGGTAAATGGTGGGATGTTTCGTGTTCCTTTCTTTGCCATTTTTGTTACATTTTACTAATTATCCCATCGCTGTGAAGTTAGTTGTGACTGCCCTTAAATATTAGTGATACACATTAGTATCAAGTGACTTGTCCACTTTGCACGATAGTAACATATTATTAATAGGGGTACATGACTTGTATTGTTAAAATATTTAGGTTTACAAAATCCTTGCAATAAACTAAAAGTTATACAACTATTTATACATTTGTAGTCAATAGCAAAATTACAACTTATTTTTCAACTTGCAAAATTTCTTTCAATAGAAATGGTATTCATAATGTATATAATGTAAGGATTATAGTAAACTTGAATATTGAGTGTTTAGATCTAATACGGACATCTTTAGTTTCTAAGTCTGCCAAACTTTATATTGATTATAAATTTTGATAAAAAGTGTTGTACACAATTGGCGTGCTCTGCTCGTTTATTTCCCCCTCACGTGCGTGGCACACCTTTTGCCCTGACACGATATTTGTAGGTTTGACCGCTCAAGAGTGCGCAGAAAATCAGAAAACAAATTGTGGGTGCATTTTTCGCGAGTTTTGGAGGGGTTGAAAGGACGAGAAATGTAACATATTGATATTTAATCTGTTGTGACGTTATCTCCTAAAAACAAGTGCTGTTGTGGCACTTACACTGAGTACTCGTGCTACTAAACTCCAGTACTCGCGCTACTAAACTCCAGTACTCGCAGCGCGAGTACTGGGTAGAAGTGGCACTTAGGGTGGATGGAAATGGCACTTGCACCCGACGAAAGTGGCATTTGGGGTGGGCAAAAGTGGCACTTGCACACCGAAAAACTGCATTTTTGTGGTTTTCAAGGCGAACAGCGAGGGCGAAAAGGTGGTGTCTACTATGCTTTTTTCTCCAGAATGGGTGTTCAGGTCGAGGGTGCTTGAACAATATTTGCATTGCAAGTTACGGGGTTGGCGCAAAGTTTTTTACTACTAATTTGATGAGCGTTGACCTCCCACAGATGACACGGATGAACACAGATGGTTGGGGTGCGCTGTTCTCCCACAGAACTTGGCAGCGTGGGTATGGCAGGGATGCCATACCCTCCTAATCTGTGAACATCCGTGCTCATCTGTGGGAGACTCTTCTCTGCCAGAAGGTTCCGTGTGTGCGTTCTGCGGGAATATCTTTTCTCCCACAGATGGCACAGATTGACACAAATTGTTATGGTGCGCTGTTCTCCCACAGAATTCAGAATACAGAATTTGGCAGCGTGGGTATGGCAGGGATGCCATACCCTCCTAATCTGTGAACATCCGTGCTCATCTGTGGGAGGCTCTTCTCTGCCAGAAGGTTCTGTGCGTTCCGTGCGTTCTGTGGGAGAACACCGCAGCTTGGTTGGTGCAGCAGAGACTGCTGCACCCCCTACTGAATGACTACGGCAGGAACTGAAAGTAGCTGCGTGGTATGGGCAAGATGCCCATACCTCCTACTTTTTACTCTTTTACTTTTTTACTTTTCAACGCATTACGCAATAGTTTGGAATAGTTTTAGTAACTTTGCATAATAGAGAAAACAAACTCTGAACATTGAGAGTAAAAACAAACAGCATCATGCAATACACCATAACTGCACCCCAGACAATCAACGCTACAATCGCTCTGCCGGCATCGAAGAGCATCAGCAACCGCGCGCTCATCATTCATGCGCTGTCGTGCGGCGACATCCTGCCGCAGAACCTCTCGGTGTGCGACGACACGGAGGTGATTATCGACGCGATGCAGCGACGCCCGTATGAGATTGACATCAAGGGGGCGGGCACGGCGATGCGATTCCTCACGGCGTTCCTCGCCACGCAGCCGGGCGAGCATGTCATCACGGGAACCGACCGCATGAAGCAGCGTCCGATAGGCATCCTGGTGAATGCGCTGCGCTATCTGGGCGCCGACATCGAATACCTGGGCAAGGAGGGCTATCCGCCACTGCGCATCAAGGGGCGCACGCTCGAGGGCGGATACATAGAGGTGGCGGGCAACATCAGTTCGCAGTATATCTCTGCGCTGCTGATGATTGCGCCGACGCTGAAGAACGGCTTGCAGCTGCGCATCACCGACGGTGCCATCTCGCGCCCGTATATCGACCTCACGCTGTGGATGATGCGCGAGTACGGGGCGGACGCCGACTGGAGCGACGCGGACACCATCACGGTGAACGCGAAGCCGTACGAGCGACACGAGTACACGATAGAGAGCGACTGGAGCGCGGCGGCTTACTGGTACGAGATGCTGGCGCTGCGGGGGAACGACGAGTCGGAGGTGCGCTTCAAGGGTCTCATGGACGCGTCGCGTCAGGGCGACTCCATCGTGAAATATATCTTCTCGCTGCTGGGCGTGAAGACAAAGTACAGCACGGTAGAGGGCGAGCGCTTCCCGACGGTGAGCATAAAGAGCCACCTCTGCATGCTGCCGCGCCTCGACTACGACTTCAGCAGTGTGCCCGACCTGGCGCAGCCGGTGGTGGTGACGTGCGCACTGCGCGGCATCCCGTTCCGCTTCACGGGGTTGGCTACGCTGCGCATCAAGGAGACCGACCGCATCGAGGCACTGAAGCGCGAGCTGCGCAAGTTAGGTTATGTGCTGCGCGACGAGAACGGTGACACGCTCGTCTGGGACGGCACGCGCTGCGAGCCGACATTAGAGTCTATCGACACCTACGACGACCACCGCATGGCGATGGCGTTCGCACCGGCGGCAATCGTGTTCCCCGGGCTGCGCATCAACGAGCCGCAGGTGGTGACGAAGTCGTACCCACAGTACTGGGAGGACATGCAGAAGGCAGGGTTCGAGGTGAAAGGGTGTTGTTGTGGTGAGATGGTGAGGTGGTGAGATGTGCACACTACTTCCGTGGATTCCGCCAGGGGGTGCAGCTGTCTCAGCTGCACCAACAAAACAAATGGTGAAGAAGCTCCCACGGAATGCACCGAATACACAGAACCTCTTGCAGAGAAGAGCCTCCCACAGATGACACGGATGCGCACAGATGTAGGAGGGTATGGCATCCCTGCCATACCCACGCTACCAAATTCTGTGGGAGAACAGCGCACCCTAAGTATCTGTGTAAATCTGTGAAATCCGTGGGAGGACATCTCAGTAGGAGGTTCTGTGAATTCGGCGTATTCTGTGGGATAATATCCCATAGCAGGTGGCGTGGGTATGGCAAGATGCCATACCCTCCTAAGGAGAAATCCGTGGGAGGAAAGAGATTCCCACAGAACGCACGGAACGCACAGAACCTCTTGCAGAGAAGAACCTCCCACAGATGGCACAGATGGCACAGATGTTCACAGATGTAGGAGGGTATGGCATCCCTGCCATACCCACGCTGACAAATTCTGTGGGAGAACAGCGCACCCTAAGTATCTGTGTAAATCTGTGAAATCCGTGGGAGGACATCTCAGTAGGAGGTTCTGTGAATTCGGCGTATTCTGTGGGATAATATCCCATAGCAGGTGGCGTGGGTATGGCAAGATGCCATACCCTCCTAAGGAGAAATCCATGGGAGGAAAGAGATTCCCACAGAACGCACGGAACGCACAGAAACTTCTGGCAGAGAAGAGCCTCCCACAGATGGCACAGATGAGCACAGATGTAGGAGGGTATGGCATTCCTGCCATACCAACGCTGCCAAATTCTGTGTATTCTGTGAATTCTGTGGGAGAACAGCGCACCCTAAGTATCTGTGTAAATCTGTGAAATCCGTGGGAGGACATCTCAGCAGGAGGTTCTGTGAATTCGGCGTATTCTGTGGGAGAATATCCCATAGCAGGCGGCGTGGGTATGGCAAGATGCCATACCCTCCTAAGGAGGAATCTGTGGGAGGACACCTAATAAAACTTTGAAGAGAATATGATAATATTAGTAATTTCGATAATTGTGCTCGGCATCATCGCCGCACTGATCGCCAAGCTAAGCAAGCACGACGGCGAGGAGAAGATAACCGTGGTGGAGACATGCGCCACATGCAACGGCACGAACGACAAGTGCGAGCAGGACTGCATGATGGAAGCCGCCACGAAGGACATCGTCTACTATGACGACGAGGAACTCGACGCGTTCAGCGGACGACCGTCGGACAGCTACACCGACGAGGAGGTGGAGCAGTTCAGCGAGGTGCTCTACACCATGCGCCACGAGGAGATAGCCGACTGGTGCCGCAGTCTGACACTACGCGGTATCAACCTGCCCGACCAGATAAAGGACGAAACATTCATGCTTCGGGAGGGTTAAGGCAATAAAACGCCACAAACAGAGTTATTTATACGTGAAACTATTTAAGACAAGACATATTGTACCCATCCTTCTCGCAGCTGTATTGGCAGTTGCGACAGGATGCTCTACGCAGAAAAACACCGCGCGCACACGCTGGTGGCACTCGTTCAAGGCGCGTTATAACACTTATTATAACGGCTCGCTGGCGTATATCGACGCCTCGTTAGAGAAGGAGGAAGGCAACAAGGACAACTTCACCGAGCTTATTCCGCTCTACACCGTGAGCAACAAGAACAGCCGAGAGATAGGCAAGTCGAACTACGACCGCGCCATCGAGAAGTGTCAGAAGACCATCAAGCTGCACAGCATAAAGCGCCGACCGCAGTGGACGAAGCAGCGCAAGAAGACGGCGAAGGACTTGGAGTGGCTCTCGCGCCGCGAGTACAACCCGTTCCTTTGGAAGGCGTGGTTGCTCATGGGACGCTCGCAGTTCTACAAGGGAGCGTTCGACGAGGCAGCAGCTACGTTCAACTACATGAGCCGACTGTACCAGACACAGCCAGCCATCTACGCCAAGTCGAGAGCATGGCTCGCCAAGTGCTACATCGAGGAGGGTTGGCTCTACGATGCCGAGGACGTGATACGCAATATGCAGCGCGACTCCATCCACTGGTCGGCACGCAAGGAGTGGGACTACACCTACGCCGACTACTACATACACACGGGCGAATACGAGAAGGCTATACCCCATCTGCGCAACGTCATCAAGCACGAGATGCGACGCAAGCAGCGCGCACGCGAGTGGTTCCTCATGGGACAGATGCAGGCGGCGTTGGGCAACAACGTGGAGGCGATGAAGGCGTTCAAGCACGTGACGAAACTCAACCCACCCTACGAGCTGGAGTTCAACGCACGCATCTGCATGACGGAGGTGATGTCCGTAGGACAATCGAAGAAGATGATTGGCAGGCTGAAGCGTATGACACGCTCGGACAAGAACAAGGAATATCTCGACCAGGTGTACTACGCCATCGGCAACATATACCTCGCACAGAGCGACACCGCACAAGCCATCAACGCCTACGAGCGCGGAGCGGCTAAAGCCACGCGCTCGGGCATAGAGAAGGGCGTGCTGCTGCTGAAGCTCGGCGACATCTACTGGGACAAGGAGCGCTACAACGACGCGCAACGCTGCTACGGTCAAGCCATCGGTATGCTCGACAAGGAGCGCAAGGACTACGAGGAACTGTCGAACCGCTCGAAGATTCTGGACGACCTCGTGCCGTACACCGATGCAATACACCTACAGGACTCGCTGCAGTCGCTCGCCAAGATGAGCGAGAGCGACCGCAACGCTGCCATCGACCGCACCATCGAGGCACTGAAGAAGAAGGAGAAGGAGGAACGCCGACTGCAGGCAGAGCAGGACGCGCAGAACCAGATGAACGGCGGCAACGACATGGCGCAGAACAATCAGTTCGGCAACAACAACGCCATGCAGAACCAGCAGAACCAGCGCAACGCGCAGTGGTACTTCTACAACCAGATGGCGGTGAGCCAGGGTAAGGCGGCGTTCCAGAAGCAATGGGGCAAGCGCGAGAATGTGGACGACTGGCAGCGCGTGAACAAGACGGTGGTGGCATTCCAGACCGACGAGCCGGAACTCACCGAGGAGCAGCAGGACTCCATAGCGCAGGCGGAAGCAATAGCCGACTCGCTCGCACTCATCGCTGACAGCGCACAGAACGACCCACACAAACGCGAGTACTACATGGCGCAGATACCGTTCACGGAGGAGCAGGTGGCTGCGAGCAACAACATCATCGCCGAAGGACTCTACAACTCGGGCGTCATCTTCAAGGACAAGCTCGACAACCTACCGCGAAGCGAGAAGCAGTTCATGCGACTCATCGGCGGCGACTATCCCAACTTTGAGAAGATGGCGGAGACTTACTATCACCTCTACCTATTGTATATGCGCAAGGGCGACCGACAGACCGCCGATTCGTACGTGGCACGACTCAAGCTGGAGTACCCCGAGAGCGAGTGGACAACACTGCTCACCGACCCCAACTTCGTGGAGAACGCGCGCCTCGGCGTGCATCTTGAGGACTCGCTGTACGCCGCTACCTACGACGCGTTCAAGGCGGCGCGCTACAACGAGGTGCGCGGCAACGTCGGCGTATCGGAACAGCGGTTCCCGTTGGGTGCCAACCGCGACAAGTTCCTCTTCATCGGCGGACTCGGCAAGCTGAACGATGGCGACTACGAGGGCTGCATCGACGACCTGAACACGGTGGTGAAGAAGTATCCGCAAAGCCCGATAGCCGTAATGGCAGGCATGATAGTGAAGGGCGTGAACGAGGGCAGACAGCTGCAAGGCGGCAAGTTCGACCTCGAGAACATCTGGGAGCGACGCTCGCAGGTGCTCAACGAAAGCGACTCGACGGCGGTGCGCGAGTTCTCTAACGACCGCAACGCAGCGTTCATATACATGATTGCGTACAAGCCCGACTCGATAGACGCCAACCGTATGCTCTTCGAGCTGGCTCGCTACAACTTCACATCGTTCATGGTGCGCAACTTCGACATAGAGGTGGAGCAGGCGGACGGACTGAACCGTATGCTCGTGAAAGGTTTCCGCAACTACGACGAGGCACTGCAGTACGCACGCCAGCTACAGAAGCAGAAGCAGCTGATGAAGCTCGTGGGCAAGAGTCGACAGATAGTAATCAGCGACGTGAACCTGCCGCTGCTCGGCAAACAGTTCAGCTACGCCGACTACATGGAGTTCTACGAGAAGAACTTCGCTCCGCTTAAGATAGCAACGGAGGATCTGCTCGACATTCCGGAAGAACCAGTCGTTGAGCCAGACGAGCAGTCTACGACAAAGCAGCGCGACGACTTCGAGGAGGAGCCTGCCGACAATCAGAACACTACGAACACCTTCTTCGACGAAGAGCCGCAACCTACGGAAGAGCCGTCGACTGAGGGTGGCGTGGTGAACATCGAGGACGAACAACCTCAGGAGTCTGCTACCGAAACTGTGGTTAAGGAGGAACCGAAGCCAGAGGTCAAAGAGGAGCCTGCAACGACTGTCGTTGAGGAACCGAAGCCAGAGGTCAAGGAGGAGTCTGCAACGACTGTCGTTGAGGAACCGAAGCCGGAGGTTAAGAAAGAGCCCAAGCCGATAGTAAAGGAAGAACCCAAGCAGTTGGAGGACGACTTCTACTTCGGCGAAGACCCTCAGCCCAAGCAAGGCACGCCGAGCAAGAAGCAGAACAACAAGCAGACGGAGAGCTACGACGACGATGAGTATTACGACCTCGACGGTTTTTAACTAAAAAAGAAAGAGCATTATGAGCAACGGATATTTACTGTGGGTAGACGACGAGATTGAACTCTTGCGCGCCCACATCATCTTCCTTCAGAGCAAAGGATACGAGGTGGTGACCGTGAGCAACGGAACAGATGCCATCGAAGAGTGCAAGCAGCACAAGTTCGACCTGGTGCTGCTCGACGAGATGATGCCCGGCATCAGCGGACTCGAAACGCTGCAACAGATAAAGGAGCTGTCGCCTGCCACACCCGTAGTGATGGTGACGAAGAGCGAGGAGGAGAACATCATGGATCAGGCTATCGGCTCGAAGATAGCCGACTATCTGATAAAGCCAGTGAACCCCAACCAGATTCTGCTCACGCTGAAGAAGAACATACACCGCAAGCAGATTGTGTCGGAGGTGACGCAGACGGGCTATCAGCAGAACTTCCAGGACATATCAATGCAGATAATGAACTGCAACACGATAGACGACTGGAAGGATGCGTACCGCCGACTGGTACACTGGGAACTGGAGCTTAGCTCTACGGACAGCAACATGACCGAGATGCTGCAGATGCAGAAGGAGGAGGCGAACAACGGCTTCGCCAAGTTCATAAAGAAGCACTACTTGTCGTGGGTGGCACCGGGCGTAACCGAACGCCCGCTGATGAGCCCGGACATCTTCAAGCGCAAGGTATTCCCTGCGATAAACGAGGGCGAGAAAGTGTTCCTCATCGTCATCGACAACTTCCGCTACGACCAGTGGCGCGTGCTGTCGAAGGAGATTGGCAACATGTTCGACATAGAGGAGGACATGTACACCAGCATCCTGCCGACGGCTACGCAGTACGCACGCAACGCCATCTTCTCGGGCTTGATGCCCGTGCAGATTGAGAAGATGTTCCCCGAGCTGTGGGTGGACGAGGACGAAGACGAGGGCAAGAACCTCAACGAGGAACCGCTCATACGCACGCAGATAGAGCGATACCGCCGCCACGACTCGTTCTCGTATCACAAGGTGAACGACTCGACGGGTGCCGACAAACTGCTTGCACGCCTCAACGAGCTGACGAAGAACGACCTCAACGTCATCGTGGTCAACTTCATCGATATGCTCTCGCACGCAAGAACCGAATCGAAAATGGTGCGCGAGCTCGCCAACAACGAGTCGGCTTACCGCTCGATAACGCTCTCGTGGTTCCGCCATTCGGTCATGGCTGACCTGCTCAGTGCCCTCTCGCAGATCGACTGCCGCATCATCATCACCACCGACCACGGCAGTATCCGTGCGTCGAAGCCGGTGAAGATAATCGGCGACCGCAACACGAACACCAACCTGCGCTACAAGCTGGGCAAGAACCTCAACTGCCAATCGAAGGAAGTGTTCGTCATCAAGAACCCACAGGAGGCGCAACTGCCCGCACCGAACATCAGTACGTCGTACATGTTCGCCACCGGCAGCACATTCTTCGCCTACCCCAACAACTACAACTACTACGTGTCGTACTATAAGGACACGTTCCAGCACGGCGGCATCTCGCTCGAAGAGATGCTCATACCGCTGATAACACTAAAGGGAAGGAAATAAAAAAAGCTGTTAGCAGCTTACTGTTATAATAGAAAAACGAAAAAACTATGGAAATAAAAATCAACTCTCTGGCAGACATCAACGAGGCTGCCAAAACATTTGTCGAGAATATGGGCGACGGCAAGGTGTTCGCCTTCTACGGTAAGATGGGCGCAGGCAAGACTACTTTCGTGAAGGCTATCTGCGAGTGCTTGGGCGTAGACGACGTAATCACATCGCCCACGTTCGCCATCGTGAACGAATACACTTCCGCCACAACCGGCGACGCGATATACCACTTCGACTTCTACCGCATAAAGAAGCTCGAAGAGGTGTACGACATGGGCTACGAGGACTACTTCTACAGCGGTTCGCTGTGCTTCCTCGAGTGGCCGGAGCTGATAGAGGACCTGCTGCCCGAGGACGCAACGAAGGTTACAATCGAAGAGATTGCGGACGGTTCGCGCGTGGTGAAGTTCTAAACTATTTGAACGCGACGCGGTAGGTGCAGCCGTTCTTCCAGTTGCTGCATCCGTAAGCCGTCTTACCTTTAATGATAGTACCCTTGCCGCAAACGGGGCAAGTGGTGCCGATTATGCTGTCGTCAGCCGACGGCTCGCTTGTTGCGGGCTGCGGTGAGGCGGCAGCATTTTTTGTTGATGCAGTCGACGACGTTGCAGCAGACTTTGCTGCGGCTTTCTTCGGCGCAGCAGCCTTTTTCTTTTTCGCCTTCTTCAGGTCCTCGTCGGTGGTGATGGTGACACGGCGGTTGCTGTTGTCGCGCAGAACGTCGTACACAATCTCCGTCACCTGTTGCTTCAGCTCGTTGATAAAGTCGGCAGCCTCATACTTCTTGTGCTCTATATCGCGGAGCTTCTTCTCCCATATGCCGGTCAGCTCGCAACTCTTGAGCAGTTCCTCGTGGATGATATCAATCAGTTCGATACCGGTAGCCGTGGCGATGAGGTTCTTGCGCTCGCGACGTATGTAGTGGCGCTTGAAGAGCGTCTCGATGATGCCGGCACGCGAAGACGGACGACCGATGCCGTTCTCCTTCAGCGCAGCACGCAGTGTTTCGTCGTCGACGAACTTGCCGGCGGTCTCCATGGCACGCAGCAGCGTAGCCTCGGTGTAGTACTTCGGCGGTGTGGTCCACTTCTCGGTGAGCGTAGGCGTGTGCGGTCCGCTCTCGCCCTTTACGAATGTGGGCAGAGTGCGCTCCTCGTCCTGCTTGTCGTCGTCTTCGGACGAAGATGGTTGTGAGTTGAGGGGTTGAGGGGTTGAGGGGTTGTTGGGGTGAGATGGTTGCTGGGCGTATATCGTGCGCCATCCTGGCTCTAATATCTCCTTTCCGCTCACCTTGAACTCCACATCCTCCACCTTGCCGAGCACGGTGGTGGTAGAGAACTTGCAGTCGGGATAGAACACTGCGATGAAGCGACGCGCAATGAGGTCGTAGACGTTGCGCTCCATGTCGCTGAGTGCAGACGCAGGCACGCCGGTCGGGATGATGGCGTGGTGGTCGGTCACCTTAGATGTGTCGAAGACACGCTTCGACTTGGGCAGTTTCTTGCCGGCAAGCGGCTGTATGTACTGCTCGTAGCCGCGCATACCGGTGAGTATACCGGCACACTTCGGGTAGATGTCGTCGCTCAGGAACTGCGTGTCGACACGCGGATAGGTGGTGAGCTTGCGCTCGTAGAGCGATTGTATAAGGTTGAGCGTTGTCTCGGCACTGTATGAGAACTTGCGGTTGCACTCTACCTGCAGCGAGGTGAGGTCGAAGAGGCGCGGGGGTGCCTCGTTGCCGTTCTTCTTCGACACGCCCGTCACCTCGAACGGCTTGTCGGCGATGGTGGCGAACGCCTGCTCGCCCTCCTCCTTCGTCGTGAACTTGCCCTTTGTGGCTGTGAAGAGTGTGTCGCGATAGATGGTGGAGAGCACCCAATAGGGTTCTGGAACGAACGAGTCGATCTCCTTCTGGCGGTTGACGATGAGCGCGAGCGTAGGTGTCTGCACACGACCGATGCTGAGCACCTGTCGGTTCTGTCCGTACTTGAGCGTGTAGAGACGCGTGGCGTTCATACCAAGGAGCCAGTCGCCGATGGCGCGACTCAGTCCGGCTACGTACAGCGGCTGGTACTCACTCTGATCCTTGAGCGAGTTGAAACCCTCGCGGATAGCCTCGTCGGTCATCGACGATATCCAAAGACGCTTCACCGGACACTTCGCCTGTGCCTTCTGCATCACCCAACGCTGTATCAGCTCACCCTCCTGTCCGGCGTCACCACAGTTGACGATGCAGTCGGCAGCCTGCATGAGACGCTCGATAACGCTGAACTGGCGCTTGATGCCGTCGTCGTCGATGAGCTTGATGCCGAAGCGTGGCGGAATCATCGGCAACGCCGAGAGACTCCAGTGTTTCCAGTTCTCGGTGTAGTCGTTGGGCTCTTTCAGCGTGCAGAGGTGACCGAAGGTCCACGTCACCTGGAAGCCATTGCCCTCCATGTATCCGTTGTGGGAGGTTGTGGCACCCAATATGCGGGCTATATCCTTGGCTACGCTTGGTTTCTCGGCTATGCAGACTATCATTTGTTTCTGTTTTTTAAAATTAAATACGAAGTGCAAAGTTACTTAAAATTATTGAGTTTCGCACGCCAAGCTCCATATATCTTGCGCAATTACGCAGCGGATACAATCCGCTATATTTCCTCCGGAAGCACGCCCGAGGCGTTGCTTCCGAAAGAAATTTTGGTCTTTTAGCGTTTTTTACACTAATTAACACTTTTGTGTCCATTTGTATCAATAATCTAAACTATTTAGACTAACTTTGCAACGTTTGCGTTATGCATACACACAAACAACAAAGATACATCAAACGCATACTTACAACAACGATAATACTTAGAGAGTTAGAGAGTAATTATAAATCAGCATTCATACAACCCCAAAATGAAGAATAATGAGTAACACTATACATAGCCCACACGAGAACAAACTATTGAAGATGTCAGTATTGCTTGGTGATCTCGTCATCATCAATCTGTTGTACTGGCTGTTTTGTTGCGTTTTAAAATACGACACCAACATCGACGCAATGCGCCAAACGATGGTGGTAGGCTCTATCGTATATTTAGCTTGCACAATAGACTATGGTGTCGTGCTGCATCATCGCAAGGTGAGCAACCAGCAGATTATCATGCGTGTGATGCAGAACTTCTTCGTAAGTGCAATCGGTTGCATTCTCATGTTCGCCATCGGCGACTTCCAACACATGCCGTTATTCAGAATGATAGAGTTTTGGCTGACTGCATTCGTCGGTGTTTCTATCTTCCGCATCATAACACGTCAGGTTGTTGCAGCATGGCGACGTATGCCGAAGCACGCACACAACGTGGTGTTCGTAGGAAGCAACAGCAACGTGCGTAACATGTTTCGTCAGATGACCACACCAAACGACTTAGGTTTCAACGTGCTGGGCTACTTCGACCACCAACCCAACGAGAAATTCTCCGAGCTATGCACATATCTCGGCACACCGCAGGATATGCCAGAGGTGCTGAAGGAGCACAGCAACGTACACGAATTGTACTGCTGTCTGCCCTCACGCTTCAGCGAGGAAATCCTTGAAGTGATACGCTACTGCGAGCATCACTTCATCCACTTCTATTCGATGCCCAACGTCAGCAACTATCTACACCATCGTATGCACCTCAAAGTGCTGGGCGACGTACCCTACTTGAGTCTCTACAACGAGCCGCTGAGCCTCATCGAGAACCGCTTGATAAAGCGCACGTTCGACTTCGTGGTGTCGCTGACATTCCTCTGCACGCTCTTCCCCATCATACTCGCCGTTGTGGCTATCGTTACGAAGACAACAATGCCAGGACCGTTGTTCTTTCGACAGAAGCGCACCGGACTTAACGGCAAGGAGTTCTACTGCCTGAAGTTCCGCAGCATGAAGGTGAACAAAGACTCCGACACGCTGCAAGCCACAAAGAACGACCCACGCAAGACGAAGTGGGGCAACATAATGCGCAAGACAAACATCGACGAGCTGCCACAGTTTATCAACGTACTGTTAGGACAGATGAGTATCGTGGGTCCACGTCCGCACATGGTGAAGCACACCGACGACTACTCGAAGCTCATCGACAACTACATGGTGCGCCACTACATCAAGCCAGGCATCACCGGTTGGAGCCAGGTGAACGGCTTCAGAGGCGAGACAAAATACCTCTCGCAGATGGAGGGACGTGTGGCTGGCGACATCTGGTACTTGGAGCATTGGAGCGTATGGCTCGACATATATATAATGTATAAGACCGTGGCTAACGTCATAGTTGGCGACAAGCAGGCGTTTTAAGATATGAAAGGCACACCAAGCGGTGTGCCTTTTTTGTTGGCGTAACGAAATTGTAACAGTTTGGTAGTACGTGTGAATACAATTATATATAACTTTGCAAGCAGAACAAAGATATAGCAGTTATGAAACAAAACCAGAAAATCCTCGTTGTTGACGACGAGCAAGACTTGCTCGAAATCCTCAAGTTCAATCTCGAAACAGAAGGCTACGAGGTGCAGACCGCCACATCAGCCGAAGAGGCACAGACGCTCGACATAGCATCGTTCGACCTGCTGTTGCTCGACGTGATGATGGGCGGCATGTCGGGGTTCGCCCTCGCCCGACTGCTGAAGGACGACCCACAGACAGCCCGCGTGCCTATCATCTTCCTCACCGCCCGCGACACAGAGAACGACACCGTGACTGGATTTAACCTCGGTGCCGACGACTATATATCGAAGCCATTCTCGCTGCGAGAGGTGATGGTGCGCGTGCGTGCCGTGCTGCGTCGCACAGCCACTGAGAGCGGAGAGGAGGAGCAGCACCTCATAACATATCAAGGCATCGTGATGAACCTCGACAAGAAGACCGTAGCCATCGACGGCGAGGAGATAGCATTCACGAAGACCGAGTTCGAACTGCTCCACCTGCTGCTCGACGAGCGCGGACGCGTGTTCTCGCGCCAGGAACTCATCGACCGCGTATGGCCGAAGGACGTGCTGGTGCTCGACCGCACCGTGGACGTGAACATCACACGCCTGCGCAAGAAGATAGGTCGCTTCGCGAAGTGCATCGTCACGCGCCTCGGATTTGGATATTACTTTGACGCATAGGAGGGTATGGCATCCTGCCATACCCTCCTACCTACTACAAACCACCTGCGTAGGTATGGCAGGATGCCATACCCTCCTACCTACTACAAACCACCTGCGTGGGTATGGCAGGATGCCATACCCTCCTACCTACTACGAACTATTGGCGTGGGTATGGCAGGATGCCATACCCTCCTACCTACTACGAACCACCTGCGTGGGTATGGCAGGATGCCATACCCTCCTAAATTACTAATTATGAAAATATCTGTCGGCAAAAAACTATACCTCAGCATTCTCTCGGTGTTCCTTGTGTTCGCCGTGGCGTTCATCGTGTTCCAGCAGGAGCGCGAGAAACAGTTCAAGATTGACACGCTCAACCTGAAGCTGCAAGACTACAACTCGCGCATGGAGGAATATCTGCGCCTCTTCCCCGACTTCTCGGAGGAGGTGCTCGACCGCTATGTAGAAACCCACTACATACAGAACATACGCGTGACATTGATACGCGCCAATGGCGATGTGCTCTACGACAGCAAGCTGAAGGACTACTCGCACATCAACAACCACTCTACACGCCCGGAGATAGCCGCGGCGCTGAAGCATGGTGCAGGTTCGACCGTCGACCGCAATAGCGAGACCGTACACGGCGACTTCTTCTACTCTGCCACCTACTTTCCCAAGCAGCAGCTCATCATACGCTCCGCCCTGCCCTACACGAGCGACCTCGCACGCTCGCTACAAGCCGACCAGCACTACATCTGGTTCGCCATAGGAGCCATACTGCTGCTCACCATCATACTCTACCGCTTCATCAGCCGACTGAGCGACAACATCACAAAGCTGCGCACGTTCGCCTCGAGAGCCGACCACAACGAGTCGCTCGACACCGAAGACCTCGCCGTGTTCCCCAACGACGAGTTGGGCGAGATAGCCGAGCGCATCATCAAGATGTACAAACGCTTGCAGACCACACGCCGCGAGCAGGACGTGCTGAAACGACAGCTCACGCAGAACATCGCACACGAGCTGAAGACACCCGTGGCAAGCATACAGGGCTATCTGGAGACCATACTCGAGAACCCGAACATCAACGATGCCACACGCGAGCAGTTTCTGCAGCGTAGCTACGCACAGAGCCAACGCCTCACCTCGCTGCTGCAAGACATCTCTACGCTCAACCGCATGGACGACGCACCGGAGATGATGAGCGAGGAGAACGTGAACATCTCGGACATCGTATCGAACATACAGAAGGAGACGGCGCTGCAACTGCAGCAGAAGGAGATGACGTTCTGCAACCGCTTGCAGCCGAACATCGTGGTGCGCGGCAGTACGAGTCTGCTCTACAGCGTGTTCCGCAACCTCACCGACAACGCCATCGCCTACGCCGGTGTGGGCACAACGATAACCATAGACGCAGAGCTAAGCTCCGACGAGCTGTTCGACGACCACCGCAAGTGGCACTTCACCTTCTCCGACAACGGCGTGGGCGTGCCATCGGAGCATCTGTCACGCATCTTCGAACGCTTCTACCGCGTGGACAAAGGACGCTCGCGCAAGATGGGCGGCACCGGACTCGGGCTCGCCATCGTGAAGAACGCCGTACTGTTGCACGGCGGAACAATCAGCGCACACAACAACGAAGGAGGAGGACTTAGATTCGAGTTCACACTCAGAGCTTAAACCATCCGCATCGACCGTTGCAGACATCCGCGTCGACCGATGCAGACATCCGCGTCGACCGTTGCAGACATCCGCGTCGACCGACGCGGATGCTCTGCCCTTTACCTACACACCCGAGAATATTCACAAACTATCTATCAAATAATCAAAATAACCATGCAAACATGCGCTCATTTTGCTAAAAAGTCGTAACTTTGCAGACAACAAAATGTTTTTCATCCAAAACAATATACAAGCAGTATGATTCTATTTTTCATGACTCCAAGCAAGAGCGTGATTGCTACAGCAGCAGATCACCAGCTCTCACAAGACGAGATCAATGAACTGTGTTGGCTTTACGGCGGTGCCACTCTCATCGAGGGTGAGACTGTCGAGGGCTTCTTTGTGGGTCCACGCCGCGAAATGATTACTCCATGGAGTACGAATGCCGTAGAGATAACTCAGAATATGAGCCTCCACGGCATTTCGCGTATTGAGGAGTACTTCCCCGTAAGCTCGAAAGATGCCGACCACGACCCTATGTTGCAGCGCATGTACGAGGGTCTCGACCAAGACATCTTCACAGTGAACCACGAGCCGGAACCAATCAAGCGCGTGGAGAACATAGAAGAATACAACGAGCAGGAGGGTCTGGCGCTCTCAGCCGAGGAGATTGAGTATTTGCACAAGATAGAGAAAGAGCTGGGCCGCCCGTTGACAGACTCTGAAATCTTCGGTTTCGCACAGATCAACTCAGAACACTGCCGCCACAAGATCTTCGGCGGTACGTTCATCATCGACGGCAAGGAGATGGAGTCGTCGCTGTTCGCTATGATCAAGCAGACGACAAAGGAGAACCCCAACAAGATTCTCTCTGCATATAAAGATAATGTGGCTTTCGCGCAGGGTCCGGTTGTGGAGCAGTTCGCACCGCACGACCAGTCGACATCCGACTACTTCCAAGTGAAGGACATCGAGAGCGTTATCTCGCTGAAGGCAGAGACACACAACTTCCCGACTACCGTGGAGCCGTTCAACGGTGCAGCTACTGGTACGGGTGGCGAGATTCGCGACCGTATGGGTGGCGGTGTAGGCTCATGGCCTATCGCCGGAACAGCCGTGTACATGACAGCCTATCCGCGTCTTAAGGACGACGACAACCTCACACGCGACTGGGAGGACATCATGCCCGTACGCAAGTGGTTGTATCAGACACCGGAGCAGATTCTCATCAAGGCTTCTAACGGTGCGTCAGACTTCGGCAACAAGTTCGGTCAGCCGCTCATCACCGGTTCGGTGCTCACCTTCGAGCATCAGGAAGGCGCAGAGAAGTACGCTTACGACAAGGTTATCATGCTCGCAGGCGGCGTAGGCTACGGCACAAAGCGCGACTGTCTGAAGAAGGAACCGCAGAAGGGCAACAAGGTTGTCGTTGTAGGTGGCGACAACTATCGCATCGGCTTGGGTGGCGGTTCGGTATCTTCTGTTGACACAGGTCGCTACAGCAACGGCATCGAGTTGAACGCCGTGCAGCGTGCCAACCCCGAGATGCAGAAGCGTGCGTACAACCTCGTTCGCGCCCTGTGCGAAGAGGATGTGAACCCGGTGGTTTCTATCCACGACCACGGCTCGGCTGGTCACCTCAACTGTCTCTCGGAGCTTGTAGAGGAGTGCGGTGGCGATATAGATATGAGCAAGCTGCCTATCGGCGACAAGACACTGTCTGCAAAGGAAATCATCGCCAACGAGAGTCAGGAACGCATGGGTCTGCTCATCGACGAGAAGCACATCGACCACGTACGTCGCATCGCAGAGCGCGAGCGTGCTCCGCTGTACGTAGTGGGCGAGACAACCGGCGACGCCCACTTCTCGTTCAAGCAGGGCGACGGCGTGAAGCCTTTCGACCTCGACGTGGCTCAGATGTTCGGTCACTCGCCGAAGACCATCATGCGCGACGAGACCGTAGAGCGCCACTACCGCGACGCAGAATATACACACGAAGAGACTTCGGAGAACGGCAAGGACGACGTTCTCGACAAATACGTAAGCCGCGTGCTGCAGCTTGAAGCTGTGGCTTGTAAGGACTGGTTGACAAACAAGGTGGACCGCTCCGTAACCGGTAAGATAGCACGCCAGCAGTGTCAGGGCGAGATTCAGTTGCCGCTCTCAGACTGCGGTGTTGTAGCACTCGACTACCGCGGCAAGAAGGGTATCGCTACAGCTCTCGGACACGCTCCGCAAGCTGGTTTGGCATCACCCGAGGCAGGTTCTGTACTCTCTGTAGCAGAGGCGCTGACCAACATCGTCTGGGCTCCGCTCGCAGACGGACTGAACAGCCTTTCGCTCTCTGCCAACTGGATGTGGCCGTGCCGCTCGCAGAAGGGCGAGGACGCTCGTCTGTACAGCGCAGTGAAGGCTCTCAGCGAGTTCTGCTTGGCTCTGAAGGTGAACGTACCGACCGGCAAGGACTCTCTGTCGCTCACCCAGCAGTACCCGAACGGCGAGAAGATCATCGCTCCGGGCACAGTAATCGTGAGCGCAGGCGGCGAGGTATCGGACATCCGCAAGGTTGTTTCGCCGGTACTCGTGAACGACAAGAACTCATCACTCTACCATATCGACTTCTCGTTCGACGAGCAGCGTCTCGGCGGTAGCGCATTCGCACAGAGCCTCGGCTTCGTGGGCGACGACGTACCGACCGTGAAGAACCCGGAATACTTCGCCGACTGCTTCAACGCGGTTCAGGAGATGATCGAGAAGGGCTGGATTATGGCAGGTCACGACATCTCTGCAGGCGGTCTGATCACCACATTGCTCGAGATGTGCTTCGCCAACACTGAAGGCGGTATGCACGTCAACCTCCACAACCTTGCCGGCAACGACATCATCAAGATGCTGCTTGCCGAGAACCCGGGCGTTGTCGTTCAGGTTTCGGACAAGTACAAGGAGGAGTTCAAGGAGTACATGGAGGAGAACGGTATCGGCTACGCAAAGATCGGTTACCCCACTCCGACAGAACGCACCATCGTCATCAAGAAGGACGAATACACACATACATTCGATATCGACGCACTGCGCGACACATGGTACAAGACATCGTACCTGCTCGACCGCGACCAGAGCTTCAACGGTTGTGCTGCAAAGCGCCGCGACAACTACAAGAAGCAGCCGGTTGAAATGCAGTTCCACCCGTCGTTCAAGGGCTCGCTCGAGAGCTACGGCATCTCGGCTGACCGCCGCACACCGTCGGGCATCAAGGCTGCAATCATCCGCGAGAAGGGCACGAACGGCGAGCGCGAGATGGCTTACTCGCTCTACCTCGCAGGCTTCGACGTGAAGGACGTGATGATGACCGACCTTATCACCGGTCGCGAGACACTCGAGGACGTGAACATGATCGTCTTCTGCGGTGGTTTCTCCAACTCTGACGTTCTCGGTTCGGCTAAGGGCTGGGCAGGTGCATTCCTCTACAACCCGAAGGCTAAGGAGGCGCTCGACAAGTTCTATGCTCGCAAGGACACTCTCTCGCTCGGTATCTGCAACGGCTGCCAGCTCATGGTAGAGCTGAACCTCATCAACCCCGACCACGAGAAGCGCACACGTATGCTGCACAACGACTCGCACAAGTTCGAGAGCAACTTCCTCGGTGTAGAGATTCCGCAGAACAAGAGCGTGATGTTCTCATCGCTCAGCGGCGACAAGCTCGGTATCTGGGTGGCTCACGGCGAGGGCAAGTTCTCACTGCCTGAGGCAGAGGACAAGTACAACGTGGTGGCTCGCTACAACTACGCTGAGTATCCGGGCAACCCGAACGGTTCAGACTACAACGTGGCTGGTATCTGCTCGGCTGACGGACGCCACTTGGCTATGATGCCGCACTTGGAGCGTGCCATCTTCCCATGGCAGAACGCTTGGTACCCGGCTGACCGTCGTCAGGACGACGTGACTCCGTGGATTGAGGCATTCGTAAACGCACGCCAGTGGATTGAGAAGCAGTAACGACAACTCTCAAACTTAACAACGTTTCGCAACCGCGAAACATAAAAAACTCCCACAGAATTAGCGAAATTCTGTGGGAGTTTGCTTTAAATAATGTACCTTTGCAGACGACAGAAGTGCACGCTTCGGGCATAACGCCCGAAATACACTTCACAGAACTAACAATAAAGGCGATTTCATAGCAAAACAGTATGCAGAACTTTTACTTAGCAGCGTTCCGCGTGTTCTTCAAGATAGGCATCTTCACGCTCGGCGGTGGCTACGCAATGATACCACAGATAGAGGCAGAAGTGGTGAACAGGCACAAATGGATGACACGTGAGGAGTTTCTCGACCTTATCGCCGTGGCGCAATCGTGCCCGGGCGCATTGGCAGTGAACATGAGTGTGTTCATCGGCTATCGTATGCGCAAGCTCGCTGGTGCCATCTGCGCTACGCTCGGTGTCACACTCCCCTCGTTCCTCATCATCCTGCTCATCGCAATGTTCTTCCACCAGTTCCAGGACAACGCTGTGGTTGCATCGGCATTCAATGGCATACGCCCGGCGGTGGTGGCTCTGATTGCCGCCCCCGTGTTCACACTGGCAAAGTCGGCACGCATCGCCCTCACCAACTGTTGGATACCCGTAGGCAGCGCACTGCTGATATGGCTCCTGGGCGTAAACCCTATCTATGTGCTCGTAGTGGCAGGAATGTGCGGCTACCTGTACGGCATCCTAATCAAACCAACAGAATAAAATGATATACCTCCAGCTATTTCTTACGTTCTTCCAAATCGGACTCTTCGGATTCGGTGGCGGCTACGGCATGTTGTCGCTCATACAGAACCAGACGGTGTACAACCATGCGTGGCTCACAGCACCCGAGTTCACGAACATCGTGGCTATAAGCCAGATGACACCAGGTCCGATAAGTATCAACGCAGCTACATACTGCGGATACACCGCCATACACAAAGCCGGCATGGGCGAATGGGCATCCATCTTGGGTAGCGCGACAGCAACGTGCGCCCTCGTGCTGCCGTCGTTCATACTGATGATTCTCATCTGCCGTGTGTTTATGAAGTACATGAACACACCGACGGTGCAGAACATCATGTCGGGTCTGCGCCCTGCCGTGGTAGGACTCATCGCAGCTGCAGCCCTTCTGCTTATGACCCCCGAGAACTTCTCGTCGCCAGCCATCAACCCGTGGAACTTCTGGGTGAGCATCGCCATCTTCGTGGCAACATTCGTAGGCACGAAGTTCGTGAAGATAAACCCGATGAAGATGATAAGCTGGGCTGCGTTCGCAGGACTCATGCTGCTATATTAACTCTCAACGAATAAAAAAGCGTGATGGAGCACTGTTTGCAGTGCTCCATCACGCTTTTTATTAATATTCCGCTTCATTCGCCAAGTGCCACGTGGTGAGGTACGACGCACGGGTGATGTCCGTCAGTTTCGGATAGTTCACCGTGTCAGCCTCATCCGACGGAAAGTTGTAGTTGGGCTGACCGCCGGTGTGATACCACACGATAGGCACACCCTTCAAGTGGAACGACTGCTGGTCGCTGCCACCAACGGGGTTTTCCCAAGCACGGTAGTCGGGGTCGAAGCAGAAGTTGTGCTTCGCCATGTCCGCCTTAAGCCACTCGCCAAACTTCGGATGCGCAGCCGTGAAGAAATACATGAGGTAGCGACTGTCCGTACCGCTGCCCACCATATCGAAGTTGAGGTAGCCCTTCACGTTCTGCATGTCCTTATAGTTGTCGGTGAAGTAGCGCGAACCGAGCAGTCCGAACTCCTCGCCGTCCCAGAATGCGAACACGATAGTGCGCTCCGGCGTTGCGCCACTCGCCACGAAAGCCTTCATTATCTGCAGCACTGCAGCCACACCCGACGCATTGTCGTCGGCTCCGTTGTATATCTTGTCGCCTTCGAGGTCGCTGTACACGCCCTCATGGTCGAGGTGCGCACCCACAACAACCATCTCATCAGTCTTCTTGCCCGGCAGCACCGCGAGCACATTGCTAAGGTGCATCGTGCGGTGCACCTGCTTCTTTATCTCTGCTATCGAGTCAGCCTCAACGAAGTAGCGAACACCACGCTTCAGCTTCTGCACGGCGCAAGCCTCGAAGGGCTGCTCATACGACTCGAAGAAAGGCTTCAAACCAGCCTGACGCATTTGCGAGATGATGTACTGCTTGGCGATGCGCGAGCCACGCTCGCCTGCACGACGGCCCTCCAAGAGGTCGTCGGCGAGGAAATAGACATGCGCACGAGCCGCATCCTCGGTGATGGAACGCAAGCCGGCATCACACTGCGCAGCCAACTGTTTCTCCACTTTTGCCGACTTCTTCTGAGCGGCTTCAACAGTAGTCGCACCACTAAGAACGATAGCAGCCGACAACAATAGTTTATTTATCATATTCGAGTATTATACCGTTAGTCAGTAATAAAGTTTAAACCAATGCAAAAGTAACGAAAAAACATAAGAATACCTCATCAAGAGTGGATAATTTATGGATTATTTGTTGTAACTTTGCACGTAAATAGGAAACATTATTTTAACATAATAACATACACAGAATTATGGCAAAGAAAGCTTTATTGATGATCCTCGACGGATGGGGCATCGGCAAACATGGCAAAGGTGACGTTATCTACAACACACCGACTCCGTATCTCGACTACCTTACAGCAGTGAGCGCACACTCACAGCTCCTCGCATGCGGCGAAGACGTAGGTCTGCCGGAGGGTCAGATGGGTAACTCTGAGGTTGGCCACTTGAATATCGGCGCTGGCCGTATCGTTTACCAGGACCTCGTTAAGATTAACCGCGCTTGCAAGGACGGCTCTATCCTCCAGAACAAGGAGATCGTTAAGGCTTACAGCTACGCTAAGGAGAACGGCAAGAAGCTCCACCTTATGGGCCTCACCTCTACCGGCGGCGTACACTCTTCGCTCGACCACCTCTTCAAGTTTATCGAGATTGGTAAGGAGTACGGCTTGAACGACGTTTACGTACACTGCTTCATGGACGGCCGCGACACCGACCCGAAATCGGGCAAGGGCTTCATCGAGCAGGTTCAGGAGTGCTGCGACAAGAACGGTGCGCACATCGCAAGCATCGTAGGCCGCTTCTATGCAATGGACCGCGACAAGCGTTGGGAGCGCGTAAAGGAAGCTTACGACCTGCTCGTTGAGGGCAAGGGCAAGCAGTCGGACGACATGGTGAAGGCAATGCAGGAGAGCTACGACGAGGGCGTAACCGACGAGTTTGTTCTTCCTATCAACAACTCTACCGTTAACGGCAAGATCGAGGAAGGCGACGTTGTCATCTTCATCAACTACCGCAACGACCGCGCCAAGGAGCTTACAGAGGTGCTCACACAGAAGGAGCACGAGGAGGCTGGTATGCACACTATCAAGGGTCTGCAGTACTTCTGCATGACTCCGTACGACGCATCGTTCACCGGCGTTAACATCCTCTTCCCGAAGGAGAACGTAGCAAACACTCTCGGCGAGTATCTCTCTGCTCAGGGCAAGCGTCAGCTTCACACTGCAGAGACAGAGAAGTACGCTCACGTAACATTCTTCTTCAACGGTGGTCGCGAGACTCCGTACGAGGGCGAGGACCGCATCCTTGTTCCGTCGCCGAAGGTTGCTACATACGACCTGAAGCCGGAGATGAGCGCATACGAGGTGAAGGACAAGCTGGTTGGCGCTATCAACACTCAGGAGTACGACTTTATCGTCGTAAACTTCGCTAACGGCGACATGGTTGGCCACACAGGTATCTACAACGCTATCGCTAAGGCTGTACACGCTATCGACAACTGCGTTAAGGACGTAGTAGAGACAGCTAAGGCTAACGACTACGAGGTTATCATCATCGCTGACCACGGCAACGCTGACAACGCTATCAACGAGGACGAGACTCCTAACACAGCTCACTCGCTCAACCCGGTTCCGTTCATCTACGTAACCAACAACAACTCGGCTACCGTTAAGGACGGACGCCTCGCTGACGTGGCTCCTTCTATCCTCCACATCATGGGTCTGGAGAAGCCGGAAGAGATGACTGGCGAGAACCTTATCTGCGACTAAGCAGTAAATAGTTGAGAGTTCAGAACTGAGAGTTGAGAGTTATGATTAGCTTTTCTGATTCTATTTTGATTTAGGATTGGAGCTAATTAATACTTACAAATAACGCAAAACGCGCGCAACCATTCAGTTGCGCGCGTTTTTTGTTATTATGTAACTTAGGAGGATGCATGGTTATTGTTATAGCAAGATGCGTGGTTATAGCAAGAGCATGGTTATAGCAGGATGCGTGGTTATAACAAGAGCATGGTTATAGCAAGAACGTGGTTATAACAAGAGCGTGGTTATAGCAGGATGCGTGGTTATGGCAGGATGCCATAACCTCCTATGCGTGTACCATCAGAACTTCTTTCCAAATACGATACTTATGAATGTCTTTGCGAGCACGGTAAAGTCGAACCAAAGCGACTGGTGCTCAAGATAATAAAGGTCGAGTTCGAGGCGACGCAACATCTTCTCAATGGTGTCGGTGTAGCCGTTGTAGAGCGTGGCGTAGGAGGTGACGCCTGGGCGGATAGCGTAGAGCTGCTCATAGCGTGGGTCGCGCTCCATAATCTGGTCGATGTAGAATTTGCGTTCGGGACGATAACCGATGAACGCCATATCGCCACGAACTACATTCCACAACTGCGGCAGCTCATCGAGATGATGGGCACGCAAGAACCGACCCACACGCGTGAGGCGCGGGTCGTTCAAAGCTCCTTCGAGCAACAACTGCGGTCCGTCTTTCTCGGCGTCGCGCGTCATGCTGCGGAACTTATATATGTAGAATGGCTTACCGTGCAACCCAATGCGCTCCTGCCGATATATCGTTGGCGCACCGTCTTCGAGCCAAATGGCAACGATGCAAATCAAAAATAACGGCGCAAAGACAACGAGGCACACAGCAGCTATTATGAAGTCGAGAACTCTTTTCATCTGTTATGTCTACGTATGCGATAGTCCGAAAAACCATAAAAACGTTTTCATGTGCATCATATTATATAGTATGATATTACGAATGTGCCGGACATCTTTGCAAAGGTACTCCTAAAATTGCAGAATAGAGAATTATATGCAGAGTATTTCACGTTGTGAAACACTTGTTAACTATTCGGATTAATGCGAAGAAGAGAAAAGAATAGAAAAAGGGCATATAATAAAGGCTACGGCAAGAATGCCGTAGCCTCCTATGTGGGTGTGCGTGATGCGGGCAGGAATGCCCGCACCTCCTATTGATTAGAGCTGTGCAAGCTCTACAACCTTGTCTACAGCTGCAGAGAGTCCGTCGATGTTCTTGCCGCCAGCCTGAGCGAAGTGAGGCTGACCGCCACCACCGCCCTGGATGAGCTTGGCAGCCTCGCGAACCATCTGACCAGCGTTGAGCGAATGGTCCTTCACGAGGTCGTCGCTCATGCAGACGTTGAGCATCGGCTTCTCGTGAGCTACCGAGCCTACAACGGCGAGTAGGTTAGCCGGAACAGCCTGACGCAGCTTGAACATGAGATCCTTGGCAGCAGCCGGCTCCAGTGGGAGTACAGCTGTGATGACCTTCACGCCGTTCACCTCGCGTGCCTTAGCGATGAGGTCGTTCTTTGTGCGCTCTACGGCAGCAGCCTGGAACTGTTCGATGTTCTTCTTCATAGCGTCGTGCTCCTCGATGTACTTGCCGATGACGCCCTGCAGGTCCTTTGCGTTGTTGAACAGACCGCGGATAGCCTTCAGCATGTCCTCGATGTCGTACATCAGTTCCTCACACTCCTTGCCGGTCTTTGCCTCGATGCGGCGGATGCCGGCAGCTACGCTGCTCTCAGAGATGATCTTGAACATACCGATGCGACCAGTCGATTGTGCATGGATACCGCCGCAGAACTCGCAGCTCGGACCGAAGCGCACTACGCGCACCTTGTCGCCGTACTTCTCGCCGAAGAGGGCGATAGCGCCGAGCTTCTTAGCCTCCTCGAACGGAGTGTCGCGATGCTCGTCGAGCGGCAGGTCCTGACGGATGAGGTCGTTGACGAGACGCTCTACCTTGCGCAGTTCCTCGTCAGTCACCTTGGTGAAGTGAGAGAAGTCGAAACGCAACGTTGTGGGCGATACGAACGAGCCCTTCTGCTCTACGTGGTCGCCGAGCACCTGCTTCAGAGCGTAGTCGAGCAAGTGGGTAGCGGTGTGATTGGCAGCCGAGCCCTCGCGAGCGTCTACGTCTACGCAAGCCATGAAGTCGGCTTCCGGATTCTTCGGCAGAGCCTTAACGATGTGTACCGACTGTCCGTTCTCGCGCTTTGTGTCGGTGATTGTAACGGTCTCGTCCTCGCTAACGAGCACGCCGGTATCGCCTACCTGACCGCCCATCTCGCCGTAGAACGGAGTGTTGTCGAGCACGAGCTCGAAGTATGTATTCTTCTTCTGTGTCACCTTGCGGTAGCGCAGGATGTGGCACTCGTATTCGGTGAAGTCGTAGCCTACGAACTGCTGTTCGCCCTCGCGCAGGATAACCCAGTCGGAGTTCTCAACAGCGGCAGCGTTGCGTGCGCGTTCCTTCTGCTTCTGCATCTCGGCGTCGAACTCGTCTGCGGCAACGGTGAATCCGTTCTCGCGGCAGATAAGCTCGGTGAGGTCGAGCGGGAAGCCGTATGTGTCGAACAGACGGAATGCCTGAACGCCGTCGAGCTCTGTCTTGCCCTGCTTCTTCAGCTCGTCCATAGCCGAGTTGAGCATGTTGATGCCCTTCTCGAGAGTACGCAGGAACGAGTCTTCCTCCTCCTTGATAACGTGGATGATGAGGTCGTGCTGAGCCTTCAGCTCGGGGAACGCCTCGCCCATCTCGCGTGTGAGCACGGAGATGAGTTTGTAGAGGAAGCCCTCCTTCTGTCCGAGGAAGGTGTATGCGTAGCGCACTGCACGGCGCAGGATGCGGCGGATTACGTAGCCTGCCTTAGCGTTAGAAGGCAGCTGACCGTCGGCGATAGAGAACGCTACGGCACGCAGGTGGTCGGCGCATACGCGCATAGCCACGTCGGTCTCCTCCTTCTCACCGTATTTCATGCCGGTGATAGCTTCCTCTTCCTTGATGATAGGCTGGAAGATATCGGTGTCGTAGTTGGAGTGCTTGCCCTGCATGGCGCGTACGAGGCGCTCAAAGCCCATGCCGGTATCGATAACGTGCATCGGCAGCGGAACGAGCGAGCCGTTAGCCTTGCGCTCGTACTGCATGAACACGATGTTCCAGATCTCGATAACCTGCGGGTCGTCCTTGTTCACGAGTTCGCGTCCGGGCACCTTAGCCTTCTCCTCCGGTGTACGCGAGTCGAGGTGAATCTCCGAGCACGGACCGCAAGGACCCGTATCGCCCATCTCCCAGAAGTTGTCGTGTTTGTTGCCGTTGATGATGTGGTCGGCGGGCACGTGCTTCGCCCAATATGATGCAGCCTCGTCGTCACGGGCGAGTCCTTCTTCCTCCGAACCCTCGAACACTGTCACGTAGAGATCGGCGGGGTTGAGTTTCAACACGTCTACGAGGTACTCCCAAGCGTAGTCGATGGCCCCTTCCTTGAAGTAGTCGCCGAACGACCAGTTGCCGAGCATCTCGAACATGGTATGGTGGTATGTGTCGTGACCTACTTCCTCGAGGTCGTTGTGCTTGCCGCTCACGCGAAGGCACTTCTGTGTGTCGGCACGGCGGCGCGGTTCGGGCTCGCGTGTGCCGAGGATGATGTCCTTCCACTGGTTCATACCAGCGTTTGTAAACATCAATGTTGGGTCATCCTTGATTACCATCGGCGCACTCGGCACGATGGTGTGTCCTTTCGACTCGAAGAACTTCTTGAACGAGTCGCGGATTTCGTTAGCTGTCATCATATTATATAATATTGTCGTTTTGTTTTTTAATTTCTTTCTAAAACGTTTGCAAAGGTACTTTGTTTTGGTTACTTTTGCAAATAAATTGCAAATAATATGGCATTGAATACCAATAAGAACGTGAAGTTGTACTACTCTATTAAGGAGGTGGCTGCTATGTTCGACATACGAGAGAGCACGCTGCGTTTTTGGGAGACGGAGTTTCCGCATCTGAAGCCCAAGACCGTGGGACAGAACGTGCGCCAGTACACGGAGAAGGACATCGAGCAGATTCGCGTGATACACAACCTTGTGAAGGTGCGCGGCTTCAAGCTGTCGGCAGCACGCAAGATGCTCAACAAGAACCGCACGGGCGTGGACAAGAGTTCGGATATTCTCGCCACACTAATCAGCGTGCGCGACGAGCTGAAGGAGCTGAAGAAGCAACTCGACAGCATGGTTTAAGTCGTGTAAAACGTGATGTTTCGGAACGTAAAACTACTACAACCATTAGCGGACAGCGTTCGAAATCTGATCGGGTGGCGTTCGAAATCTGATCGGGTGGCGTTCGAAATCTGATCGGGTGGCGGACGCAATCTGATCGGGCGGCGTTCGGTGCACGATGACAATCGCTGAACTTTCGCCCCACACAACCAAGCCATTCACCCTAAAAACCAAGCCATTTACACTGAATTTATAAACTAAATCTACAATAAAACAATGAGAAAATTCTTCCTATTGTCTGCCGCTACGCTCCTCTCTGCCGTAGCTTCAGCGCAGACCGTAGCACGTATGGACGATCTGAAACCCGAACAGAAGTCGATGGCTATCAGCCTCAAGCTCACGGGCGAACTGTCAACGACGGGCAACAGCGACTACCGTCAGTTGCGCGACCTTTGTTTCCAGATGCGCTCAGTAGACCTCAGCGAGGCGCAGAGCACCGCAATCCCTAACAACGCTTTCCACTCGCGCCACCAACTTGAGCAGATCACGCTGCCCACGGCGGCGAAATCAATCGGTTCGCAGGCGTTCTTCGCGTGCGACAAGTTGGGCAAGATAATCATTCCGGCTGGCGTTGAGAGCATCGGTGCAGCAGCGTTCTCGGGTTGTACTGCGTTGGAGGGAATCATCATAAAGGGCAATCCCCAGATTGGAGAGTACGCTTTCGCACGACTCGAGGGTCTGAAGACCGTGCGCGTCGACTCGAAGGTGCCGCCAAAGGCCGACGCTACGGCGTTCTACGGCATCAACCGCCAGAACGTGAAGCTCATCGTGCCCACAGGCAGCGAGAAACTCTACCGCAAGGCTGCGGGCTGGAGCCTCTTCTTCAACGACGCGAAAGAGAAGTATCAGGTGAGCTACCCACCCTACTGCCTCGTGCCGTTCCCCGCAGAACTGCGACTGCAGAAGGGTGCCGACTTGAAGGTGAAAACCGCCTGGAACATCATAGCTGCCGACGGACTTGCAAATGAGGCTACACAAGCGCGACGCGTGCTCACAGAGCGCATCGGCAACATCGTGAACAGTCGTCAGCGCGGCACACAGATTACGCTGGCACTCGACAACTCGCTCAGCGACGACGAGGCGTACACGCTCGCTATCAACGCGAAGGGCGTGACGGCGAAGGGCAAGACAGCACGAGGTGTGTTCTACGCGCTTATGACGCTCGACCAACTGCTGCGCGGCAACGGCTCTACGGAGTGTGCCGACGCTATCCCTGCGCTGTTCATCAGCGACAAACCACGCACACATGTTCGCGAACTGATGGTTGACCCTGCCCGCACGTTCATACAGTTCGAAGATCTGAAGGCTTTTGTGCCCGAGATGGCACGCTACAAACTCAACGCCATGCACCTCCATCTGGTTGACGACCAGGCGTGGCGCATCGAGATAAAGAAGTACCCGCAGCTCACAGCGCAGGCTTCGTCGCGTTGGGGTCAGGACGACATACAGATGCCGTACAAGGGATACTACACTCAGGAGCAGATGCGCGAACTCGTAAAGCTCGCCGCTGAATATCATGTGGACATCGTGCCGGAGATAGAGATGCCGGGACATGAGGTGGCTGCCATCAGCGTGTTCCCCGAACTCACTTGCCACCAGCGTCAGGTGCCGGTGCGCACCACTTGCGGCGTGTCTAACGAACTGCTCTGCCCGGGCAACGACTTCACATACGAGTTCCTTGGCAATGTGTTCAAGGAGATTGTGGACATATTCCCGTCAAAGTACATACACCTCGGTGGCGACGAGGCTGGCAACCCGGCACTCGACTGCTGGACCGACTGCCCGAAGTGTCAGGCACTGAAGCAGAAGCTCGGCATCAAGACCACCGACCGCTCTGAGAACTGGCGTCTGCAGGGCTACTTGTTCGACCGCATGATTGAACTGCTGCGCGACAAGTACGGCAAGACACCAATGTTCTGGTACGAATCCGACTTCAAGGAGATTCAACCAGGTTGCGTAACCTTCGCTTGGCGCAGCGGACAGACGCAGGAAGCACTCGACGCTGCCGTGCGCAACAACGCACGCATCATGCTCTGCCCCGGCGAGCACTGCTACTTCGACTACCCAATGTCGAAGGGCGACATGCCGGAGGTGAACTGGGGTATGCCTGCAACAACCTTGCAGGATGCCTACTCGCTCGACCCGGCGTGGGGTATGGACGAGAAGTTTGAGCAGAACAACCTCTTCGGTGTGGCTGGCACACTCTGGAGCGAGTGCATCCCGACCGTTGAGCGCATCTACTACCAGGCTTACCCACGCGCCATAGCTCTCGCCGAAGCCGGCTGGACAAAGCAGCAGAACCGCTCATGGGAAGGCTTCCTCACTCGTCTGAAGCCTACTATGAAGGACATGATGCGCCGTGGCATCACATGCTCGCTCGAAGTGAACGGCGAGAAGTAGGTCACGAAAGTACACTTTGAATGCCTTCTCTGGCAAAAACGCATAAAACAAAAAAATCCGCAATGCTAATCAACAAGCATTGCGGATTTTATATTTATAATATCTGTAACACCTCTTTGAGGTCTTCAATCTTCTTTAGCTCATCCATGATGACGCTAACCTCGCTGCGATCGTGAACGCGAATCTCAATGGTGCCGTCGAAGATACCATCCTCACTCGAGATTGTGATGCGGTGCATGTTGACATCGAGTTTGTCAGATATGACCTCTGATATCTCGCGCAGCATACCCTTGCGGTCGATGCCACGCAACTCGATTGTAGCATCGAAGAACATCACCTTATGCATATCCCACTTTGCATCAAGGATGCGGTTGCCAAAGCTTGCCTTCAACTTTGAAGCCACGCTGCAGTCGCGGCGGTGAATTTCTATGCGGTTCTTGTTATCTATGTATCCCATGATGTCATCGCCCGGTATGGCGTGGCAGCATGTTGGGAAGATGTATTGCGATATATTTTCCTCATTGATAACGACAGGCTTCTTCTTATTAAAGCCCTCGCCAACAACAAACAGTTGGGGCTTCTTACCCTCCTTATTATCGCCCTTCTTGAGAAACGGCACGAACTTGCGCCAACCGCCATTTTGATCGGTTTTACGTTCACGCAGTTCGTCTAAATCCTTATCACCGAGCAAGACAGAACGTTTACCGAGCATCAAGAAGAGGTCCTCACGCTTCTTCGCCTCATGCAGATCGCAGAGTTTATTGAGCACGGGGGTAGTCATCTCAAGCTCGTTCTTGCGCAACCACTCATCAAGTATCTGTTCGCCACGTTTCTGCAACTCGCGATTGTCGCGACGCAGTATCGCCATAATCTTCTGCTTCGCCTTCGCCGTAAACACGAAGTTTATCCACGATGCCTGCACATGCTGCGACTTAGAGGAGAGTATCTCCACCTGATCGCCGCTCTGCAGCTTGTGGCTAAGAGGCACGAGTTTGTGGTTCACCTTTGCGCCGATGCAGTGCGAACCGAGGAAGGTGTGTATCTGAAAAGCGAAGTCGAGAGCCGTACACTGCGCAGGCATTGTCTTTATTTCGCCCTTCGGTGTGAACACGAATATCTCGCTGGCAAAGAGGTTAAGCTTGATGGTATCGAGGAAATCCATTGCGTCGGGCTGTGGGTCGTCGAGGATTTCCTTGATAGTAGAGAGCCAGTTGTTGAGTTCCGAATCTTCATCAACAGTCTCTACGCTCGACTCCAGTCCCTGCTCCTTATACTTCCAGTGGGCAGCGAAGCCCTGCTCTGCCACCTCGTCCATGTGGTCGGAACGTATCTGCACCTCTATCCATTTACCCTGCTTCGACATGAGCGTCACGTGCAGAGCCTGATAGCCGTTTGCCTTCGGGTGGTTCACCCAGTCGCGCAAACGGTCGGGGTGCGACTTATATATCTGACTGATTGCGACGTATATCTTGAAGCACTCGTTGATTTCCTCTGAGCGTTCCTTCGGCGTATAAATTATACGTACAGCAAGAATATCGTAGATTTCGTCAAAGGTGACGTGCTTGTTCTGCATCTTATTCCAAATAGAATAAGGACTCTTCACACGCGCCTTCAGATCATACTTGATGCCCATCTTGTCGAGGGCAGCACGTATCGGAGCGGTAAAGTTCTCAAAGAGCACATCGCGCTGCGCTTGCGTATCTGCAAGTTTTCCTTTTATATAATCGTATTCCTCCGGATGTTCGTAGCGGAACGAGAGGTCTTCAAGTTCGGTCTTTATCTTGTTCAAACCTAAGCGGTTGGCAAGCGGAGCATATATGTAAAGCGTTTCGCCTGCAATCTTATACTGCTTATTGGCAGGCTGCGATTGTAGCGTGCGCATATTGTGCAGACGGTCGCATATCTTGATAAGGATGACACGTATGTCGTCGCTCATCGTGAGCAGCAACTTCTTGAAGTTCTCAGCCTGCGCCGATGCCTTGTCGCCGAAGATGCCGCCCGAAATCTTTGTCAGTCCGTCTACAATCTGCGCTATCTTCTCGCCAAAGATGTTCGAGATATCCTCTACGGTATAGTCGGTGTCCTCCACTACATCGTGCAAGAGTGCGGCGCAGATACTTGTAGAGCCGAGTCCCATCTCCTCTACGGCGATGCGAGCCACGGCGATAGGGTGCATAATATATGGTTCGCCCGACAAACGACGCACACCTTTGTGCGCCTGTCGTGCGAAGTTGAACGCCTTTGTTATTATGTCTACCTTCTTTCGGTGACGCGATGCCACGTATATATCAAGTACTTCCTTGAAGGCTTGTTCAATCATTTGGTCATCAGCAAGCTCACGCTGCTTGTCTTTCAGATTTTGGTCGTCCATGATTTAGGTCTCCTATATATTAATAAGGTATATATATGTATGCAGCAGTAGGAAGACTTCCGCATCATTACTACTTGACGCGGAGCTTCTTGCCTGCACGGATATTAGTACCGCTGATTTTATTCAGTCGCTTCAGTTTGCTCACTGTTGTTCCACTACGACGTGCGATTTCAGAGAGTGTGTCGCCTTGGCGTATAGTCACGCTCCTACTACGACCATTCGAGCCTCTACGTGTTCTCGATTTGCTGTGTCTACCTCTGCCTTTAGAGCGGTACGACACGGTTGGGGTCTCTGTGTTCACAGCCACCTCAAGTCGTTTTGTGAGCAGTTCGTCAGGGCGATAGGCGTAGATAGAGTCTTCGTTATCGATGAAGTTGCCCACCATAGCCACGGGCAGACGCAGTGCTGACGGTTTCGTTCTGCCGTTAACCACATTGCGACGATACTGTGGATTGAGTTGCTTCACCTGGTCGACATCCATACCAAGCACCTTAGCCACCTGTTCGAAGTGTACATCTCGGTTGACTACCACGGTGTCGGTCTTCACGGGCAAATCGGCACGCATCGGACAGATGTTGTGCTCGCAGTAGTAGTTCATAATATAGTTGGCGGCGATGAACGCCGGAACATAGCCACGGGTTTCCTTCGGCAGATAGGGATAGATGCGCCAATAGTCCTTCTCGCCGTTTGAGCGATGGATGGCTCGGTTAATGGCTTCTGGTCCGCAGTTGTAGGCTGCGATGACAAGGTTCCAATCGCCGAATATCTTATAGAGGTCGCGCAGGTAGTGAGCTGCGGCGTACGATGCACGCACGGGGTCGCGACGCTCGTCGACAAGCGAGTTCACCTCCAAGCCATACTTCTTGCCGGTTGTAATCATAAACTGCCACAGACCAGTGGCACCAACGCGCGAAACGGCGTTCGGGTTGAGTGCCGACTCTATCACTGGCAGATATTTCAGTTCGAGCGGCAAGCCGTAAGACTCGAGTGCCTCCTCGAATATAGGCATATAGAAGTTCTGTGCGCCGAGCATTACGCTCACCGAGCGGCGCAAGCGTCCGCTGTAACGGTCTATGAACTTCTGTACGACATCATTGTATGGCATCTCAATGATTGTCGGCATACGGCTCAGACGCTCTTTATACACCTCCGCACTATACACGGGGTTCACATCGGGCATGTTGCAGTCGAAGTTAACATGCAGATAGGTCTTGCTATTGTAGTTGTTGAGCAGACTGTCATAATCGTTGGTAAGTGCCTCGGGCAGGTCGATAACCTCCTGCTTACCATGAGCATCGGTTATAACGATTTCGTCGTCATTATTCTCGCTCTGCGCGAGAGCCTGACTGGTAAAGCCGAAAAATGCTGCGGCTATAAGTATCAGTGATTTATTCATATTCGTTTGTTTGTCTTTAGAAATTCAGGCTACAACTCAATCCCAAGCTATTAGCCTTGAACGGATTTCTTTCGCGGTCGTTGTTGAGTATCGTAGGCTCCACCCTCAAGCTCAAGTCTTTCGAGATATCGAACTCGGAGAGCGATGCATCGACGTAGGCATCGATGATGGAGAGTGCGTAGACTCCCACCAAGCAGAAGAAGCTCAGGTCGCGCCAACGACGAAACTTGTCCTTACGTTTCTTGAAGAGTTGTTGATAGCGTTGTATGTTTGTCTCGTCAATCTTCGCTCCGAGATGCAAGAACTGATTATAGCTCTGCGTGTTCGGGTCGTCGTCCATCAAGTCGAGATACGCTTGCGAATAGTCGGAATACATCTGGTTGTTCCAACGCATGGCATAGGCGCAACCAACGAATCCGCCATACACGATCGGCAGTTTCCAATACTTGCGGTTGTATATCTGTCCGGCACCAGGCAGGACAATAGCGAGCCACATTGCACGCTTCGGGTTGGGTCGCCACGTGCTCCAGTCGCGCTTAGGCTTACCGATGATGGTGTCACTGGCTACGAAGATACTATCGGCTTTTATAGACGTGAACTGAACATCCATACTATCAGCTACGACCTGCTCTTGCGCCTTTGCTGTTGTACCGAACAGCAGCAGAAACGCAGTAAGTGTCAATGTTTGTAATATATATGTAATGTCCTTTTTCACTGTTCTTCTTTATGATTTGTTTATCTACAAGTAACGCACAGAACGTTTACTTCATCTTATCGAACACAGCCATGATATGCTCCAACTCCTCTTCGTTGGCGAAAGGAATGGTTATCTTTCCCTTGCCTTTCGGCGAGCATGTCATCTGCACTTTCGTTTGCAAGAATTCGGAGAGGTGGGTGCGCAGCGCGTTGTACTCCTCTGGAAGCTTCGACTTTGCCACAATCTTCTTCGAGCCACTGTTCACGTCCTCTCCATTCTTCAGCATCTGTGCCATCTCCTCCACCTTGCGTACGGAGTAGCCGTTCTTGAGCACTTCGTTGAAGAGTTTTATCTGCAACGATGGCGAATCGATTGCCAGGATGGCACGAGCATGTCCCATGTCTATCTCTTTCTTCTGCAGGGCTATCTGCACCTGAGCCGGCAGACGGAGCAGACGCAGATAGTTGGTAATGGCTGTGCGGCTCTTTCCTACACGCTCCGACACCTTCTCTTGTGTCATTCCGTCGGCATCAAGCAGATGTTCGTAGGCGAGTGCTATCTCTATGGCATTGAGGTCTTCGCGTTGTATATTCTCAACGAGAGCCATCTCCATAACGTTCTCGTCGGCGATAGTGCGTATGTAAGCCGGAATCGCTGTGAGTCCTGCCATCTGCGAAGCACGCCAACGACGCTCGCCGGCGATAATCTGGAAGCGGTCGTCAGACACCTGACGCAGCGTGATAGGCTGAATAATACCTATCTCACTTATGCTGTTAGCCAACTCCTGCAGTGCTTCAGGGTCGAAGTCGCGGCGGGGCTGATTGGGGTTTGCTTCTATCTGGCTGAGCGGAATTTCGTTGATTGTGGACGTACCTTGCGTGCGCACACCACCGGTGTCGATAAGAGCGTCGAGGCCGCGGCCGCCCTCTATCTCCTCGGGGCCCCCGCCCCATTACCCTCAATTGTATTTCTTGTGTACTGCCATCGTCTTGTTTGTTTACTCTTTTTTCGTTTTTGTTGATTATTTCCTTGGCGAGTGCCAAGTGGTTCTTCGACCCTGCCGAGTCGGCATCGTAAAGTATTACGGGGAGTCCATGACTCGGACTCTCGCTGAGCTTCACGTTGCGTTGTATAACAGTCTTGAACACAAGTTCTTGGAAGTGTCGCTTCACCTCGTCGTATATCTGATTGGCGAGGCGCAGACGACTATCGTACATGGTGAGCAGGAAGCCTTCTATCTCCAACGCCGGATTGAGCTTGCTCTTTATAATCTTAATGGTGTTGAGGAGCTTTGTAATGCCTTCGAGTGCGAAGTACTCGCACTGCACGGGAATGATGACCGAGTCGGCTGCGGTGAGGGCATTCACGGTGATGAGTCCGAGCGACGGACTGCAGTCGATAAGTATATAGTCGTAGTCGTCGCGTATCTGGTCGAGCATATTCTTGATAACGCGCTCGCGGTTCTTCAGGTTGAGCATCTCTATCTCTGCTCCAACGAGGTCAATATGGCTGGGAATGACGTCGAGTCCGTTGATGTCAGTGGTGTAGACAGCATCGTGTACGTCAGCATGATCGATGATGCACTCGTAGAGCGAGCAGTCAATCTCCTTGATGTCCACACCAAGTCCGCTCGATGCGTTCGCCTGCGGGTCGGCGTCCACCACGAGCACCGTCTTTTCGAATGTAGCGAGCGATGCTGCCAAGTTTATTGTTGTTGTTGTCTTGCCTACGCCACCTTTTTGGTTGGCCAATGCTATTATCTTTCCCATTTGAAGTCAAAATTATTCGGCAAAGGTACATATTTTATATGAGAATAGGCTCGTTTAAACCTTTTTTCGTACTTTTGCATAAGAAATAAAACCAAAATTATGAATACGAAAAAGCCATTAATACTGATTTCTAACGACGACGGCTATCATGCCAAGGGTATAAACTCACTCATTGACATGCTGCGCGACATTGCCGACATCATCGTATGCGCTCCCGAATCGGCTCGATCGGGCTTCGCCACGGCGTTCTCTGCCACAGTTCCGCTACGCCTCAAGCTGCGCCGCGACGAGGTGGGTATGCAGATGTGGTCGTGCAACGGCACACCGGTCGACTGCGTGAAGATTGCGTTGCAGGAGCTATTCGCCGACCGCCTGCCCGACATGATTTTGGGCGGCATCAACCACGGCGACAACGCTTCGGTAAATGTTCACTATAGCGGCACAATGGGTGTGACACTTGAGGGTTGCATGAAGTACATCCCGTCCATCGGTTTCTCGCTCTGCGATTTCTCTTCGGATGCCGACTTCGAGCCGCTGCGCCCGTATGTGCGTCAGATTGTGCAAAAGGTGCTCAGCGAGGGTCTGCCCAAGGGCGTGTGCCTGAACGTAAACTTCCCGAAACTCACTGAGTTTAAGGGCATAAAAATATGTCGCATGGCTATGGGCACATGGTACAACGAATGCGTAAAACAGCGCCATCCGCACGGCTACGACTACTACTGGATGACGGGGTCTTACCGCAACGACGAGCCGGAGCAGGAGGACACCGACAACTGGGCGCTCACGCATGGCTACATATCTATCACACCGACACGCATCGACGTTACGGATTATGACCTGCTGCGCAACTGGCAAAACAAGTTTTGAGCCCCTCCCAACCCTCCCCATCGTGGAGGGCTTAGTTAGCAAAGGCTTAGAAAGGCTTAAAGAGGCTTAGTTCGGCTTAAACACACCCTTAAAGAGGCTTAGTTCGGCTTAAACGCCACCTGCCCTCGGCTTAAACATCACCTAAAAATGAAATACTACTTAATCGTTGGCGAGGCATCGGGCGACCTCCACGCCTCGCATCTTATGAAAGTTCTGCTCAAGGAAGACCCCACAGCGGAGTTCCGCTTCTTCGGCGGCGACCTGATGTCGGCTGTCGGAGGCACACGTGTGCGCCACTACCGCGACTTGGCGTACATGGGCATCATCGCCGTACTGCTCCACTTGCGCACAATTCTGCGCAACATGGCGTTCTGCAAGCGCGACATCGTGGAGTGGCAGCCCGACGTAGTGATACTTGTTGACTATCCGGGCTTCAACCTGAAGATTGCGAAGTTCGTGCACAACAACACGCGCATACCAGTTTATTATTACATCTCACCGAAGATATGGGCATGGAAGGAATATCGCATCAAGGAGATTAAGCGCAACGTCGACGAGCTTTTCTCCATCCTGCCGTTCGAGGTGCCGTTCTTCGAACAGAAGCACCACTACCCCATCCATTACGTAGGCAACCCCACTGCGGAGGAGGTAAGACAGTTTCAGGCTACATACAACGTAGACGATGCCACATTCCGCCGTCAGCATGGGCTCGATGTGCGTCCCATCATAGCGTTGCTCGCCGGCAGTAGAAAGCAGGAGATAGCGGGCACACTGCCACAGATGATTGCTGCTGCGCAGCGCTTCGCCGACTACCAGCTTGTGCTTGCTGCGGCACCAGGCATCGAACCCGAGTTCTACGACGCACACATCAGCGGAAGCAACGTGCGCGTGGTGCGCGGTGAGACCTACGCCCTGCTTTCTCATGCCCACACGGCACTCGTCACGAGTGGCACGGCTACGCTCGAGACGGCACTTTTCCGCGTTCCGCAGGTGGTGTGCTACAACACCGCGCTGCCCAAACTGGTGGGACTGCTGCGTCCGTTGGTGCTGAAGGTGAAATACGTGTCGCTTGTCAACCTCATCGCTGACCGCGAGGTGGTGCCCGAACTGGTGGCTAACACGTTCTCAGAAGCTAACGTAGCCGAGCAACTCACACGTCTGCTTCCCGACGGCGAGCCACGCCAGCAGATGCTTGCCGGCTACGAGGAGGTATGGCAGAAGATTGGTGCCGACAGTCCGTCGGAGCGCACAGCGAAGGAGATAGTTTTAAAAGTAAAAGAGTAAAAAAGTAAAAGAGTAAAAAAGGTGAAAGAGCAAAAAAGGTAAAATGCGCAGCTGCATTTTACCTTTTTTACTTTAGAACCGTGCAAAGACTCTTACATATACTTCTTTACGAACTCCAGCACTCTGTGCGTGTACTCCTCTTTATAGTCGCCATACGCATCGGCGTGCTTGCTGCCGTGTGCTATCCAGAGTGCCTTAGGCTGCGGTTTCGCCTCGTAGAGCGGATACACCATCCAGGTGGGCACAAACGTATCGTTGTCGCCGTGTATGAAGAGCATCGGCTTCTGACATTTCGCCACCTGCTTCAGTGGCGATGCCTCATTGAAGTTCCAGCCGTACTTTGCCTGCACAAGCCACGAGGCAGTGTACATCAGTGGGAAGTCTGGTAACGAGAAGCGGGCAGATATTTCGTTCGAGAACTCGTCCCACACGCTCGTATATCCACAGTCCTCCACGAAACACTTCACATACTGCGGTGTCTGTTCGCCACTGACGCACATCGTCGTAGCGGCACCCATCGAGATGCCGTGCACCACAAGGCGCATCGAGTCGGCTTCGGTGCGGAACAGTTCGGGTGCCAAACTTATCCAGTGTAGCACGTCGAGGCGATCCTTCCATCCCATCTGTATGGCGTCGCCGTCGCTCTGTCCGTGCGCATAGAGGTCGGGCAGCAGCACGTTAGCCCCAAGCTCGCGATTGTAGATGCGTGCGATGGGTAGCATACGTGTGGCGTTATCACAATAGCCATGCACAAGCACGGCGGTGCGCCCCTTCGCACGTGGCGAACGAACAAACAAAGCATGGGCACGCTTACCTGTTGTGGGCATCACAACGAACGTATCGCGCAGTGCGCCTACGGTTTGCAAACTGTCGAGCCACGACTTCAGTTCGGGGAAACGCTTCTCTATCTGTGCCAAATTGGAGTTGCGCTCGCGCTCAGCACTCACAAGAGCATAGTCGACAAGGTAGAACGACCCTGCCGTAACTATGGCGAGGAAGAGCGCAAGGGTGGCGCCAAGGGTGACGAATAACTTTTTATGCTTCATACTGTTAAGAGTCTACAAATACTACTTCAGATACGGTTTCAGCACCTCCACCCACTTCAGGTATCCCTTGCCGAGCAGATGCAGTCCGTCGTTGGTGTACTCTGGGTTCATCACGTCGGTAGAAGGCGTTACGAGCGATTTGTACACGTCGATGTATGTAACGCCGTGGCGTGCTGCTACAGCCTTTATCTTCGCGTTGAGCGCAGGAATATTCTTCTGGCGGTTCATGTGACCCGAGAACTTGTTGAACTTCGGATTCACTGGGAACACGCTCTGCACGTAAAGCTTCGTCGCAGGCGACTCGCGCTTCACACGCTCCACAATTTTCTCCACGTTCTTCACAATCTCGTCCATGCTCTTGCCGCGCGCAAAGTCGTTGGTACCGATGAGCAGGAATATCTTCGCCGGCTTGCCCTTTGTCACAGTGCTCAGACGGTCGAGTACGCCTTGGGTTGTATCGCCACTGATACCGCGGTTCTTGGCGTGCGGATTGCCTAACAGTTCTGCCCACTCGCCACCATTGGTGATGCTGTTGCCGAGGAAGATGATGTCGCTCTTGCTGGTAGGCAGCACCTCAAACAGAGTGGCACGCTGATAATAGAATGTGGAGTGTTTCTGCTCCTGAGCCTGCATCGTGCACGCACAGAACAGACTCAACATAACGATTAGCTTCTTCATAGCTGTACTTTTATTGTTACGCTACACTCAAGCCGGTGCAGCAATCGAATTGAAACATTTATCTAACTCTAACGACAAAAGTACTAATAAAAATCGAAAGCGCCTATGTTTTTTGCATCCTTTTGTGCAAAAAACACAGCTACGAGGAAGACTTATTCGACAAAAATACGTAACTTTGCAAGCGTTAAATCAAAGTGTAACTAATTTATGGACGACTATCACGCGGAAAACCCGAATTTGTAATGCAGGAGGACGCTCTCACAATGCGGTCTCCCAAGCATCGTTTAACCCAAGGAGACATCTTTATGAGAACATACTGGAACACCAATTCTACCCTCAAACAAATCGAAGAGTGGCAGCCGAACTGCTGGATACAAGTTACATGTCCAACAGAAGAAGACCAGCAATTGCTGGAAGACGAGTTTAACATACCCGATTATTTCCTTTCCGACATCAGCGATACCGATGAACGTGCCCGCTACGAGTACGACGACGGCTGGATGCTCATCATCCTTCGTATCCCTTACGTCAAGGAGATACGCTCACGTACGCCGTACACCACCGTGCCGCTCGGTATCATCCACAAGCGCGACGTGACCATCACCGTGTGCTACTACGAGACGAACATGATGATCGACTTCGTGTCCTACCACCAGAAGCGCGGCGAGGGATTTACCGACTATGTTGACATGACATTCCGCCTCTTCCTCTCTTCTGCCGTGTGGTATCTAAAACGCCTGAAGCAGATTAACACGCTCATCGAGAAAGCGAAGCACAACCTCGACCACAACGTGAACAACGAGTCGCTCATAGCACTCTCGCGTCTGCAGGACTCACTCACCTACTTCGTCACATCTATCCGTGGCAACGAGACATTGCTTGCCAAACTGAAGTTCAAGCTGCAGGTGGACGAACTGGATGCCGACCTCATCGAGGACGTAAACATCGAGATGTCGCAGGCTCGTGAGACGACGAACATCTACTCCGACATCCTCGAATCGACGATGGACACCTACTCATCCATCATCAACAACAACATGAACACCGTAATGCGTACACTCACCTCCGTGTCAATCATCATGATGTTGCCTACGCTCATCTCCTCATTCTTCGGAATGAACCTCATCAACGGCATGGAAGAATACCCGTTCGGCTTCATCGTGGCGATACTTATCTCGGTGATAATATCAGCCCTTTCGTGGATTATACTGCGACATAAGCGACTGCTTTAAAGCAAAATGCAAAAATAAATTGCGTTTTTTGTCGCTATTCAAAATATTTTATTTAAGTTTGCAGTCTATAATAAATAATGTGAGGATGTGGCTTCGCGCCACATTCGTGTGAATTACCCTTATCATAAACTTAAAACAGTTAAATGATGGACTCTCAAGAAAACGCCCTGTTGCAAGGTGCACAAGAAGAGCAGAACGTGGAGCAGACTGCCGTAGAGCAGACCGCTGCAGCCGACGTTCAGCAAGTAGAGAACACAAAAGTCTACAAAACTAAACAAGAAGTCGTTGACCGCCTGAAGGAAATCGTCGCAAGCGACGAAGCTCCAGTTAAGGAGGAAATCGACCTTTTAAAGACAGTATTCTACAAACTCCACATCGCAGAGCGTGAAGCACGCCTGAAGGAATACATCAACGGCGGTGGAAACCCTGAAGCTTATCAGGTTTTGCCCGACGAAACCGAGGAGACTTTCAAGGCGCAAATGGCTATAATCCGCGAGAAACGTGCGCAGATTATGCAGCAGCAGGAGGCTGAAAAGCAAGCCAACCTGGAGAAGAAACTCGAAATAATTGAGAAAATCAAAGCCATGGCTACATCGCCCGACGAGGCAGGCAAGTCGTTCGGTGAGTTCAAGGAGCTGCAGCAGCAGTGGAAGGACATCAAGAACGTGCCGGCTGACAAGGCTAACGAGCTTTGGCGCAACTACCAGTTATATGTTGAGCAGTTCTACGACCTGCTCAAGCTCAACTCTGAGGCTCGCGAGTACGACTTCAAGAAGAACCTCGAGCTGAAGACAAAGCTCTGCGAGGCAGCAGAGAAGCTCGCCGACGAGGAAGACGTTATCAGCGCTTTCCACCAGCTTCAGGAGCTCCACCAGCAGTACCGCGAGATAGGACCGGTGGCTAAGGAGCTGCGCGAGGAGGTATGGGCACGCTTCAAGGCTGCATCTACCGTAATCAATAAACGCCACCAGCAGCACTTCGAGGATCTCCGCGCTAAGGAGGAGGAGAACCTCGCACGCAAGACCGCCCTCTGCGAGAAGGTAGAAGAACTCTGCAAGACCGACAACAAGGGCGCTGCCGACTGGGAGAAGCACTCTAAGGAGATTATCGACATACAGAACGAGTGGAAGACCATTGGCTTCGCTCCGCAGAAGATGAACGTGAAGATATTCGAACGCTTCCGCGCTGCCTGCGACGACTTCTTTGGACGCAAGGCTGAATACTTCAAGACTCTCAAGGCTACCTTCTCAGAGAACATCGAGAAAAAGAAGGCACTTGTGGAGAAGGCGCAGGCACTCGCCGACAGCACCGACTGGAAGGCAACAAGCGACAAGCTCATCGCGCTGCAGAAGGAGTGGAAGACCATTGGCATGGTTCCGAAGAAGCTCGGCGACCAGCTCTGGCAGGACTTCCTCGGCGCATGCAACAAGTTCTTCGAGGCTCGCAACGCAGCCGGTGCCGGTCAGCGCAACGAGGAGCACGCCAATCTCGAGAAGAAGCAGGGCATCATCGAGCAGCTGAAAGCACTCGCTGAGAACGCTGCCGAAGCTACACGCGAGAAGGTGCAGGCACTCACCGAGGAGTACAACAAGGTGGGACACGTGCCGTACAAGGAGAAGGATAAGCTCTACGAGGCTTATCACGAAGTGCTCGACCGCATCTACAAAGAGCTGAACATCTCTACAAAGCGCCGCCGTCTGAACGACTTCAAGGCTAACATCAAGAACGTGGCAAAGCGTGGCGAAGAGGCTCTCGACAACGAACGCGGACGTCTGGTTCGCCGCTTCGACCAGCTCAAGCAGGAGATACAGACCTACGAGAACAACCTCGGTTTCCTCAACGCAAGCTCTAAGAAGGGCAACAGCCTCATCGACGAGATGAACCGCAAGGTGCAGCACCTACGCGACGACCTCGAACTGGTTCGCCAGAAGATAAAGGCTATCGACGCAGAAAACAAATAAACGCAATCCAACATAAAGAGGCCTAAGAAGGCTTAGTTCGGCTTAAACGCACCACTAGAAAGGCTTAGTTCGGCTTAAAAGCAGCCTAAGAAGACTTAAAACAAAAAGATGGAGTCAACAATCGTTGGCTCCATCTTTTTGTTTTATCAGCATCAGCGGAAAACACCGCCCATCATTTCTTCATATCCTTATCCACCATTGCCGCGACGCACGAGTCCGACCACACATTCTCGGCGGTCTCAATCATATCGAGCACCGTGAAGACGGGCAGTATAACACCCATTATCGCAACCGGCGCACCCACGCCCGACATCAGCGAGAGCGTGAGGAAGAAGCACCCCATAGGTACTCCGGCGTTGCCGATGGCAGCCACCACGGAGATGAACAGCCAAAGCAGCATCACGGGCAGCGACAGCTCCACACCACCGTTCTGCATCACGAAGAGCGATGTCACGAAGATGAACGCAGCACAACCGTTCATGTTGATGGTTGTGCAGATGGGCAGCACGAAGCGCGCCACCTTGCTGTCCACGCCGAGTCGCTCCTCCGAGGTCTGTATCGTCACGGGCAGCGTGGCAGCCGAACTTTTCGTGAACAGAGCCATGAGCACAGCCGGCATCATGCGGCGCATAACGTGCACGGGGTTGAGTCCGCGAGCCACGAGGAACAGTGGCAGCACCACGAAGAACTGCAGCATATTACCACCCAATATCACGGCTACATACTTGCCTATCGATGCTACGACCGTGCCTGCCGACACCTCTGCCGACAGCTGCGCAGCGAACGCCACGATGCCCACAGGCAGCACAGCGATGAGCCAGCGGATGAGCCTTGACACTACCTCCTGCAGCGCACTCAGTCCGCGCATAAGCAGCACCTTGTTATCCCCCTCGGGCATCTTCGCCAACGCCAAGCCCACAGCCACGGCGATGAGCAGCACCGACAGCACATTGCCCTCAATAAACGGGCGCAGGAAGTTGTCGGGCACGATGCCAATCATATAGTCGAAGTACGACCCATTGGTCACCTCCTGCGGTACGCCGTCACCCAAACGACTACTCTTCACCATCTCCATCGGCAAGTTGTCGGGCGAGATGATGATATAGAGCACCATGCCCACAGCAGCTGCAGCGATGGTGGTGAGCAGCGTGTAGCTGATGGTATGGCGGAAGATGCGACGTGTTTCGCGCTGCATACCGAACGTTGCGAGTGTTGTTGTCACGGCGAGTGCTATGGTCGGCACAGCTATAAACTGAAAGAGACGTGTGAAGATGGTAGCCACGAAGTTAGCCATCGTATTCACCCACTCCACGCCGAGCAATCCGAGGCACGAGCCCACGACGAGCGCTCCTATCCACAGCCAGAAGTTCTGCCTTCCGCCACAACAAGAGTGTTTTGTTTCTGATTTGTTGTTCATTCTAATATCTAAAAGAAAGGGTTATTAAACGGTTTTCTTATTTCAGCGTTTCGACCTGAAGAACTCGGTCATCAGCGTTCGGCACTCCTCCTCCAGAACGCCACTCACCACCTCACACTTCGGGTGCAGAGCTTTTGGAGCGAAGGCACGGAAACCGCGCTTCTCGTCTGCAGCACCATACACCACGCGCCGCACCTGCGCCCAGCCCAAGGCACCGGCACACATGATGCAAGGCTCTACGGTGACGTAGAGCGTGCAGTCGGTGAGATATTTGCCGCCGAGTTGATTGGCAGCCGACGTTATCGCCTGCATCTCGGCGTGTGCCGTAACGTCGCCGAGCGTCTCCGTGAGGTTGTGTGCTCGCGCAATGATGCGGTCGCCAGCCACGACAACCGCGCCCACGGGTATCTCCCCCTCGTCGCGTGCCGCCTCCGCCTCCACTAAAGCACGACGCATAAACTGCTCGTCCTTCTTCTGCTGTTCTGTATTCTCCATGTCGTTTTATGTCTTCAAGTGGATACCTAATAAGTACATCGTAGATACTTAATATACACATCGTAGATACTAAGCAACTAAAAAAGTGAATACAAAGATAATGCAAAAGAAAGACAACACAAAATAAGTGGTACTTATTTTTTTATAATAAGTACCACTACCACATACCAACCTACTTACTTTCAACAATTTTAGCGATTCTAACGCTCACTTCATACAACAGGTATAAAGGAATCGTTACCAACACAAGTGTCATCAAATCAGGAGGTGTTATAATTGCAGCAACAATCATAATAACGATTAAAGCATGTTTCCTATACTTTGCCAAAAGTTGAGAAGATATAAATCCCATTTTTGCCAAGAAGAACATGATGATTGGCAATTGAAACACAACACCCATAACAAATGTCAGAGTTGTAAATGTTTCTATGTACGAATCCAACGTTATTGTACTACGAATTGTCTCAGAAACGCTGTACGTTCCTAAGAAAGGGAACGATATTGGAAATAATACATAGTAGCTCATAAGGACTCCAACTATGAACAACAAGTATATTACAATTGCTACGCTTACCGAATACTTCTTTTCGCTTTCGTAAAGAGCAGGCGACACAAATCTGAATAGTTCATAAAGAATGTAAGGTGAAGCCCCTAACAGACCCAAATAGACAGATGTTGTGACGTGGGTCATAAATTGACTGGACAAGTCCGTTGCTATCAAATCGACATGAAATTTCTCAAAATGAAAATCATACCCACATAAAGAAACGGCATTTTCAATAAGTGTATATGTAGTAAAGCTGTATTCACTCGGAGCTAACAATATCCTCCAAATTGTTTCTTTGCAAGTAAAAACGATTACAGAGAGCGTACCAGCAACTGCTATAATACGAAACAACATTCGACGAAACACTTCTAAATGTCCGCCGAATGTCATTAAGTCAGGAGTATTTTCCTTAGTCATTTTTCAATTCATCCTTTGATATATTTTCTTCTGACTCACTCTTTTCATTTTCTTCAATAGGAGTATCATTAGATTCTTTAAAGTCATTGACTCCTTTTTTGAACTCACGGACACCTTGTCCTAAACCGCGCATCATTTCAGGAAGTTTCTTACCGCCAAACAAGAGCAAGGCTATACCAGCGATTAACAACAATTCTGTAGAACCGATGAATAGCAACTGAGTTATAAATAATAGATGTGTCATTTTGTTATTCAGTTACAAGGATAATCTCACATGTATCGAAGTTTATCTCCCAACTGCCATTATCACCACTTTCCCAATGGTATTTCTGGGCCATGCTGTCCCACCATTGTTGGAAACGTGTTCCAGTTTCGCCGAGATCCTTCACAAGTTTTTCGTAAAGATCCGTATTATCAACTGTTACTACTCGTGCAAGCTCATTGAGACCATTACGGCGTTCGAAAAGCTGCTGTATCTCTTTTTTCTCTTCGACAGTTACCTGTCCTACTTTTTTTCTTGTTACCATTCTTCTTTTACATCAAAAGGGTCTAAATAATCAATTTCCTTAATATCTTCACTACCAGACATAAACTTGCCATATTTTCGTATGTCTATCAGAAGTTTACGACTTGCATTACGCTCTAAATGAGCCACTACACATTGTTCATGGCTCGGTGTGTTTACTTCGAGCGTAGTTTTTCGGTTCATCCAAATGCAACGCTTACATTGCCACGCGTCGCATCTGCGACACAAAGGAGCATGGTCGAGTCGATAAAGCTGACTATTCTTGATTTCGAGTCCGTTTACCAAATCACCTATAGTATAGCCATCAGCTGAAAGATAGAACGCAGGACAGACATAAAATTTACCATCGGGCGCAAGCGTCACAGACGTATCACCAGCTCCACAGTTGTTCATATTCTCAAGCATAATGCGGTCTGTTAGCAAATTCAACTGTGGCGATTTGCCAGATACATAAATCTGTTCAACACGTTCTGCCAAATTCGATAGCAGTGACTTGTAAACCATAAAATCATCCTCGGTGAATGTCTCGATATCAGTTATCACGACATTAAGGCGTGTTACCTTATCAAGTATTTCTCCTATAATCTTATACTCATTAAACAGACTTACTTTGTCTGTACGTATCAAGTATGCCACCTCTTCCTTAAAGGCGTAATCTTTTGCTGCAATCAATGAATCGAACACCACGACATTCGCATTATCAGACATTTTTGCTGGGTAGATGTCGGTATGGTCAATAGAATCTATTGCTGCCAGATACTCTTTAGGCAATTTATAGTTAGGGTATACGAACTGTATATTTAGATTCTCCTTCATTGCGTAGCATATACCATCCTTAAGAGTCTGAAGAGGAATCAGCCTACGATCTGCCTTCTCGTTCGTGTAATGACAGTATGACGTAGAAGTATCATCCAATAAAATCACAATGTACTGTATCATATCCGCTTAACATTTAGGTCTTTCTGCTTTTTTTCTATTCTCGAAAGCTTCGCGTTCACCCTCTTTCTCGAGTTTACGATAGAGTTTGTTCCAATAGTAGTTATTGGCTCTAACGCGCGCTTTATGCATTTTACAGATAGCTGTGCTACGTTGATAGACTGTTGGTGTATCTGCAGCATCATAATTTTCGCCTTGACACCATGCACATCCGCTTGCCACCTCGCAGTTTATACACTCATCTGTGGACTGTGTGCAGCGATCAAGTGTAAAGAAAGGACGTAACTTATTCTTGTCTATACCATCACGCACATTGCCTATTATCCACGCTTTCTTTGAGCGCAGTGAATATTGGGCAAAACGGGTGCATGGATAAAAATTGCCTTCGGCATCAACAGCAAGCATTCTGCCAGCACCACACCAGTTCTGGTTCTCTGATTGACAGTCCATAGGTTTACCCATATGTTCGGTAAAGAACGAGCAAGCATAGTCTGTGTAATATCCGCAATCGATAATGGCATCAGCAAGTTCTGTCAGTTGCTGCTCGAATAGCTTATCGTCGCCATCTTTCCATACGTCCTCAAACACACAGTTGATGTTCACCTCATGTATACCAAGGGAGTAGAGATGCAGCACGCTTTCCTTTATATATGGAATGTCTGCACTACTTATTGTAACCTTCGTTCCTGCGCCAGGAAACTGTTCCAACCACAGAGGAATATTCTTGACCACATCGTCATACGATCCTTGTTCTTCTTCTGGTTTTGGCATGATGCCCTGCTCCATTTCTGCCGTTTTCCAAATGCGGTTTAAGTCGTGCTTACGCTTTGTACCATCAATAGTGATGCCAATGGAAAGATGTTCATGATTCTTCTTAATGAAATGCTGCACCTTATCCGTAGCATAATTGATGCCATTTGTAGAAAATGAGAAACGGTATGAGTTGAACCAATGATGGTTTCGGCGAAACATTTCAACCTTAAGATAGTCGCAGATTTTATCAATTAGGTCAATCTCAAGGAATGGTTCACCACCAATAAAATCCCATATCACACTCTCTTCGCTCATATCAGACTCGTGGTCAAGGATATAGTCAATAGCCTGCTTTGCCACATCCCAAGTCATACGCTCTTTAGTATTCTTACCTACAAGATAACAATACTTACAGGCAAGTTGGCAGTCTTTGGTGACGATAAAGGTTATCGATTTGGCAACGCCATCTTCCCATTGTTTGTCTAAATCTTTAATTTTCATCGGTATGCTCCTTTCGAACACTTTATACTACATGTAGTTGTACAAGCTCTTTTGCAGCCTCCCTTACATGTTGAAGAACATCCACTACCACATTTACCTGTACACGTACTCGTACATGAAGTGCATCCATTGTAACAATGTGCAGTACAATTTGAGCAACCATTTGAGCTACCCGATGCTGTTGTTGAATTTATACATGATGTCTTACAGCCTGAAAAGCAAGCACTTTTACAACTGCCATTACATGATGCTGGTGTCCAATAAGCATTGCCTTTACAACTGTTTCTACAATTTGCAGTACATGTACCTTTACAACTGCCACCTCCGCTTGAAGATCCGCCACCATAATCATCCTCGTCGTCATCCTTACTACAAGAAGATAACAGAGGATTGGCTAAAACGACTGAACCTATTATAGGAAGTACGGTACATAACGATTTTTTGAAAAAATCTCTACGAGACTGTAGTTCTTTATTGTCCATATTAAAAATACAAATAATACTTACTCAGTATAGCGATCACACTGCTACTGAGTAAGTAATGGTTATTAAAAAAGTATTATCTACTACTTCCCTTGCAGCTACCATAGCAAGAAGTCTTACAACTACCTGTGCAGTCATTATAACATGAATCTCTACACAATGCATCACATTTACCTCTGCAATAACGTTGACAAGAAGATGCACATGTTGCAGAGCATCCGTCCTGACGAGAACATCCCATTGGGGATTTCTCTGTGGCATTAAGAATCTGTGGCGCACCTGAGAGCAGTATTGCTCCTAAGATAGGCAACGCACCTTTTGCAGCCTTCTTGAAGAACTCTCTTCTTGACTGAAGTTCTTCATTCTTTTCATTCTTTTTCATAATAAATTGAATTTAATTAAACAATATGCCTTTCGGCGTTATTTGATAAACTTGATAAAGTCTGTTGGAATATAAGCTGTTGCCACCAAACATAGACCAGAGATTTCCACAACGACACGTTGCTGTCCTGCTATACGAGCCACACGACCTGTTACTCCCTTAAATTCTCCATCAATCACCTTTACTATATCACCACTTTTATAGTGGCATTGTTCCGCGGACACTATCCGTACATGCTCACTGTCTGTACTTGTAGCTTTGATAAAGTTCGTCATTGATGTAAATGGAATTGTGAGAGGGGGATGTTTGCCGTTTTTCTCCAGTGGTTTTGTCTTATCAAGATAAAATTTCAAAACAGATGTCTCTTCTCCCTTTTTCTTGATAATGGAGTTTACAGTCTCCCTTGTAGCATATACAAAAAAGAGATTGGGAAGAAGAGGCTGTAATGTTCGCTTCTTCTTCCCAATCTCTTTCTTAATAACATAATGCATAGGCATATATGACTGCACATTGGCTGTAGATATGATGCCATGTGCTTTCTGTGTTCTGTTGTATGTAACTCGCAACACGAACCACTCGTAATTTGCCTTTTGTACATAGTCCGAGGACACCCCTGTTTGTGAGCGTTGAGCTTCGGGGAGGACATCGGAGACAAATCCGATGCGAGGAGACAATTGGTCTTCATGTTGGGTATGCGCATTAAGCAATGCGTTCATATCGTTTTTGTGCTTGCGTTAAATTAGCAACTATTTGACACAAAAAAGCGTGGAATCGTCCTGTTGTCTATTCCACGAACTGAGGCTCTTGCATTGCCTATTATAGTTGAACAGACAACGTCAGAGCCCACGCCGATATGAAAACCATTACCGTAAAGAAAGCCATATAATACATTTGATTGCATCCGAAATGGTGCAATCCATGCTTACAAGGTCTCCACGGGAATTGATAAATCACACCCGGGACATCTACCGTTGGCTACGTTCAAGACTATAATAAACTTTCATTTGCAAGATTCCAGTTCGTCTCAAACACAGCGTAAGATAAACGCCTTCTATATGTCTTGACTCTCTTCCCACCCATTGCCCGCTTATTACCGAGAAAGTTGTTTGGACTTCTCAGTTTTCAGCTCGGCGTTGGCTACCTGCTTATCGACATTGAGCGAACCCAATTTGACACACAGACTTGAGAGCCACTGCAAATTTAATGATATTTTATCATAACAAGCAAGGTTTATACAAAAAATCTGTCAATACTATCCGATTTTAACATTCAAACGACGAAGAAATCCACTTTTGCGTATTTTTCTTGCTAAAAAGTTTGTATTATGAATGATTATTCTTATCTTTGCTGCACGAGAACCCGCCAAGCCTCTCAACGATGCTCAAATGTGCGGGTCGTTTTTGTTTTTATGGGTATATGGCAGCAAGAGTTCCGTTTATAAAAACATATTCCACACCCCAAGAGTTAGTACAGATACTCAAAACAAGAGGTATGGAGATAACCGATGAGGAAAAGGCTCAGCATTATCTTTCCCACATCGGTTACTATCGTTTGTCTGCCTATATGTACCCATTGCTTTCCATTCCCAAGGAGCAACGTCTATTCAAGCGAGGAACGTCTTTCAGTAAGGTTATGATGTTGTATCGTTTTGACAAGAAGCTACGCCTACTATTATTCAATGAAATTGAAAAGATAGAGGTCGCTGTGCGTTGCGCTATCGTGAACTTTGGGACGGAAATGACAGGCAACCCTTTTTGGATGACTGATGCCAACAATTTCTCAAATCCGTCCAAGTTCAATCGCTCTATACGTCTTATAGAATCACCCACATTTCCTGTAATTTTGGTGTGACTGAAGGTTAAAACGTTAAATCTTCACCTTTCCGTATCTAAACAGATGCCATATTGTCACTTTTCTACCGTTTAGAATGTATAATACTGATAATCAACTAACAATACATTTGTATTTTAACGCGGTAGAGGTCGAATTAAACAAAAACAAGCCTACTTGCTTTGTCGTCTCTCCAAATAGCTGTACCTTTGCCTGCAAAACGAACAACATGGCAAAGCATAACGACACGGGAAAATGGGGCGAGGAGATGGCTGCCGACTATCTGCGCAACTCGGGATACGAGATTATTGAGCGCGACTGGCGCGACGGACACCGCGACATCGACATCATCGCGCGCTCGCCCGACCTGCGCACCATCGTGTTCGTGGAGGTGAAGACGCGAGCTACGGATGTCATTACAAAGCCAGAGGAGGCTGTAGACCGAAGGAAGATTCGCAACATCGGCATGGCTGCCGACTCGTATGTGAAGATGCTGAACGTGCTCGACGAACTGCGCTTCGACGTGATTTCCGTTATTGGCGGCACGAAGGAGACGGCGCAAGTGGAGCACATCGTCGATGCGTTTAACCCGTGCTTGGCATTTTGAATTCAAAACTCTGAAAATGAAGATACTAAAACTCACGGAGACCACGTCGACGAACGATGTGCTCCTCGCCCACCCCATTCCACCGCCTAAGGAGATGGTGGTGGCAGTGGCTGAATATCAGACGGCGGGACGCGGACAAGCCGGCAACTCATGGGAGAGCGAGCGCGGCAAGAACCTGCTGTTCTCCATACTCACCTGTCCGCAGAACATAGCCGTGACTGACCAGTATGTGCTGTCGATGGCTGGGGCACTGGCGCTGAAGGCTGCGCTCGACCAGTACACCGACCACATCACGCTGAAGTGGCCCAACGACATCTACTGGCGCGACCGCAAGATAAGTGGTACGCTCATCGAGACCACCGTGAAGGGGAAACGCATAGACCGCTGTGTCTACGGCATAGGACTGAACGTGAACCAACACGAGTTTCGCAGCAATGCGCCCAACCCCGTATCGCTATATAATATAATAGGTGTAGAGACACCACTCAACGAGGTGCTTGATGCCGTGCTTCTTAGCTTCAACGAATACTACCAGCGTGCTATCGAGGGCGACATCAGCGGCATCATCCACGAATACAACGCTGCGCTGTTCCGCCGCGAGGGCATGCACGCCTACGAAGACTGCGCCACGCATGAGCACTTCGAGGCACGCATAAGCCGCGTTGCGCCCAACGGATGCCTGCATCTCATCGACACAAATGGGCAAGAACGCACGTATTGGATGAAGGAAGTGAGGTTTATCCTATAATGGTTTGGCTACATCACGAAAAAGCAGTACATTTGCATCACAAGGGGGTGCACTTGTCTCAAGTGCACCAATCAACCAAAGAATAGCACCAACAGCTCTGTTGGTGCAGCTGAGACAGCTGCACCCCCTAAGGTGCACCAACCAACCAAAGAATAGCACCCCAACAATAACAAATAAAACAAACGAAACATACAACATGGCAAAATTCAAGAGAATTCTCCTCAAGCTCAGTGGCGAGAGCCTCATGGGCAAGCAGAGCTTCGGTATCGACCCCGTTCGTCTGGGCGAATACGCAGAGCAGATCAAGGAAGTACACGAAATGGGCGTGCAGATTGGCATCGTCATCGGCGGCGGCAACATCTTCCGCGGACTCAGCGGTGCATCGAAAGGCTTCGACCGCGTGAAGGGCGACCAGATGGGCATGTGCGCTACCGTCATCAACTCGCTCGCACTCAGCTCGGCGCTCGGTGCACTGGGCGTGAAGACTAAGGTGCTCACAGCTATCCGCATGGAGCCTATCGGCGAGTTCTACTCTAAGTGGAAGGCTATCGAGGCTATGGAGGCAGGATATGTCTGCATCTTCTCTGCCGGCACCGGCTCGCCCTACTTCACCACCGACACCGGCTCGTCGCTCCGCGGCATCGAGATTGAGGCAGACGTGATGCTCAAGGGCACACGCGTCGACGGCATCTACACAGCCGACCCCGAGAAGGACCCGACAGCTACGAAGTTCACCGACATCACTTACGACGAAATCTACACACGCGGTCTGAAGGTGATGGACCTCACCGCCACTACAATGTGCAAGGAGAACCACCTGCCTATCTACGTGTTCAACATGGACATCGTGGGCAATCTGAAGAAGGTGATGCAGGGCGAGGAAATCGGCACACTGGTACACAACTAAAAAAACAGAAAGATGAACATTTCTTTACGCAAATCATTACTCACTATTGTCCTCTTCTCGTTCGTCGGAGCCTTCGCACAGGGTCCGAACAACAGCGGCACATATTACAGCGCAGCCGACGGCAAGAAGGGAAAGGCTCTGAAGACAGCATTATCAAAGATTATCGGCAACCCAGACGTTGTTTCGTATGATGGACTGATTCCTGCTTATCAGAAGACCGACCGCCGCGATGACGGCAAAGTCTGGGATATGTATTCTTGCACGACCAACTACAACTTCAACGATAATGGTGGCAACTACAAGAACGAAGGCGATATATACAACCGCGAACACTCGTTCCCGAAAAGTTGGTTTAACAAGAAATCGCCAATGGTCAGCGACATTGTTCACGTAGTGCCAACCGACGGAAAGGTAAATGGTATGCGCGGTAATCATCCGTTCGGCGAGACCAAGGGCGAGACATACAAATCAAACAAGGGTTTCAGCAAACTCGGTAAGTCAACAACTCCCGGTTACACGGGCACTGTGTTCGAACCGAACGACATCTACAAGGGCGACTTCGCGCGCATCTATCTCTACATGGCTACATGCTACGAGAGCAAGATAAGCGGTTGGTCGAGCCCGATGCTCGCCGGCAACTCCTATCCTGCTTACAAGGAGTGGGCGCTCAACCTGCTGCTGAAGTGGGCAGAGAACGACCCCGTGAGCGAGAAGGAGATTAACCGCAACAACGCTGCCTACGGCGTGCAGAAGAACCGCAACCCGTTCGTCGACTATCCGGGTCTGGAGCGTTACATCTGGGGCGACATGCAGAACGTGCCGTTCAGCTACGACAACTACCAGAACCCAACGTCGATCATCACTGTCAACGCACCCACCACTCCGCGCCCGGTACGCATCTACACCATCAGCGGCACACTCGTGCGCACCACCAACGATGCCGACCACGCCCTCGACGGACTCAACAAGGGCATTTACATCGTAAACGGAAAGAAGTACGTTGTGCAGTAATGGGTAAAAGTAAAAAGGTAAAAAAGTAAAAAAGTAAAACGCTCTGCTTTTAAAAGTAAAAAGATAGGAGGTATGGGCATCTTGCCCATACCACGCACCCTAAGCATAGCATTTTAAGTAAGAAAAGTAAAAGCGGCAGCCGGAAACGAAACGTTTCCAGCTGGCAACCACCACGCCCTGCCCGCGCGCGGGCTTTTTCGTATGCCTTCGCAGATTGCCTACACCTTAAAACGCCCACCTTACAGCCCACAGTGGCACATTCGTCAGCCAATCCTGCTCACGATAGTCGGACATAGAGAAGCGCACGCCGTGCAGACCTGCATTGTCTGTGACGAACTGGCGCAACGACTTCGCTCTGAGATTTTCCTCAGCCTTCACTTCTATCGGGATTACATGCGCTTCGTGTTGAACAACGAAGTCAATCTCCAATGTCGAATTGTCATTGCTGTAATAATAGACGAAGGTGCGCGGCAACGACTTTAATTGTTGCAGGACATAGTTCTCTGTGAAAGCGCCTTTGTACTCTTCAAACACATTGTCGCCGATGAGTATCTGTTCAGGAGGCGTCTCTGACAAAGCACCAAGCAGTCCGCAGTCGAGCAGAAAGAGTTTGAACGAAGCCATGTCTTCATAGAACTTCAACGGCACAACCGGTTTGCTTATGCGATGCACCTTATGCACCAAACCCGAATCGACAAGCCACTGTATTGCTATCTCAAAATCGTTGGCACGTGCGCCCTTGCGCAACGCCCCGTAGATAAACTTCTTGTTGTCGCGAGCCAACTGCGACGGTATAGAGTTCCACACCATGTTTATGCGCTGAACCTGCTGCTTGGGCACGTGTTTCGACATATCGTTGCGATAGGCATCTATTATCTTCGAATGAATGGAACGCACCTCCCATATATCTCCACGCTCTACGTATGTCTTCACAGCCTCAGGCATTCCACCTACGAAATAATACTGACGCAACAGTTCGGTCAGCATACCTCGCAATGGCGTCAGAGCCGTCCAACTGTTATTGCGCAGCAATTCTACGAGCTGCTCCTTGCCCATAGCCAACAGAAATTCCTCAAAATCCATTGGATACATGTATAACATATCCACCTTGCCAACGGGAAACGATGTGCCCTCGTGCAGGGTTATGCCAAGAAGCGAACCAGCTACAGCCACATGATATTCGGGTGCTTTCTCACAAAAATACTTCAACGAGGCAAGTCCACGCTCCACTTCCTGTATCTCATCAAGAATAAGAAGTGTGGTTGAGGGCTTTATTGATATGCCGGAGATTGCACTCATACTGCGTATGATGCGATCTACATCATAGTCGACGAACATATTCTGCATATCGTTGTTGTCGTCGCAGTTGATATAGACCACTTCCGAGTATTCGCGTGCTCCGAATTCTTTCAATATATAGGTCTTTCCTACCTGACGTGCGCCTTGCAATATCAGCGGTTTACGGGTTGGCGATTCTTTCCATTTCTTTAAGCTCGAATATATGCTACGCTCCATAATTACTTAATTTACTAATTTACTGACACTTACAATGCAAAGATACACTTTTCTCGGCGAACTTACAAGCATTTACCACACTTTTCTTGGGGAACTTTCATACAAACACTACACTTTTCTTGGGGAACTTATTAATTAATTGAACTTTCGCAAGCTCAGAAGTTAATGGTATTAAAGAAGTTTATCACTCCCTTGGGTCGTCCAAGAAATTAACGGACAACAGCTTTATTGCTTAAAAAATATTGCCACGCCACTAAAACAATATTGCCACGCTACTAAAACAATGTTGCCACGCTACTAAAACAACATTGCCACGCTACGGCAACATCGTTGTCGCAGCGTGGCAATAACATAATAAGATATAAAGGTGCGCGAGCCAGTGGCTACGCGAAACCAACAAATGCAGAGTCTTGCTATTCTATGCTTCCAAGGCAGCAGCAAACTCGCGGTGGAACGTGTTGTGGAAGTGGATTATCTCGCGGCGAGCCTCGTCGTCGAGTTCCCAGATGTTAGCTTCGCCTGCACGGTGAGCCAGTATGTGGCGCACGCAGCGAGCAATCTTGCGTTTGTTGTTGCGCGCCTGGAGCTGGTCGCCCTGTATTGGTTTCTGCGAGATGTAGGAGAAGGCTGCGAGACGCTGCATGAAAGCCTCGTAGCGATTGAAGAGCAGTGCCTGGCGCATCATCTTCTCGGGGTCGGCGTCGAGACCGTCCATATCAATGAGCCCGTCGAGGTTCTCGTGGCTCCAGTCGGCATCACTAAGCCAGTACCACTGAAAGCCGAGGTGCTGCTCCATGTGCATGAGTCGCTGCGCAAGCATGTCCTCGTCTACGCTCTCCTCGGCACTGAACTGCTCGAAGGCGAAGCGTGCGAGAGCCACGCCGGTGAGTTCCACAGCATCGGCTCCCTCCACCTCGTCGCCTGTGAGAGCGATGCGCCAACGCATCATCTTGTTCTTCACGAGCACCGAGTGAGCACCCATGAGCAGGTCGCTGAGCGGACCCTGCAGGTCGATTTCCTTCACGAGAGCCATGCGGTTGCGCATATCGCGCACCGAGAGTCGGTTGTCATCGTTGAGCACGCACATATAGTTGAGCTTTCCCTCGTCGAGTGCTATCTGGAAGCGGTCGTTAGAGTGGTCGCCCACGAAAGCGTACGAGTAGTTGTGGATGTCGCTGTGCGCTATCTCAAGGTCGCCCGAGAGTTTGTTGCCGTCGGCATCGAGGAGCGAGAAGCCTACGTATGGTATCTGTAGGCGCAGCGTGAACGGATTGCCTTTGCGCGGAGTGAGTCGGCAGGCGATGCCGTCGTCGCCGAAGTCGTCCTTACGCACAACGAAGCCCTCGTCGGTCTCCTGCGCACGGTCGATTTCTATGGTGCCCTGTCGCCATGTGAAGTCGAAAACAATCTCCTGCTCGTCCTCGCGCACTACAGAGAGGAAGCGGTCGGGCGAGATGCCGAGATACACCGCCTCTACCGGCTGCACCTCCTCGTCGCCGTCGCCAAGCACGCAGATGTCAAGACAGCCCACCATCGGGTCGTCCTCCCAATCGTCGGCATCGGCTCCGTCGGCGCGGAACACCACAAACGAGAGGCGGCACTGCTGGCGTGTGCCGTCAGCGCGACAGAGGAAATAAGATGTTTCTTCGGGTACGTAGATCGGACTGCTGATGTAGGGGTTCGTACAGCGAGTCGAGTATTCGACCTCAGTCCAAGCGGACGAGGCGTGTGTGTTTTTACTGCTTGTCATATATGCTTTACAATGTTATCCTTTAATCTTTTCGGGTGCTGTCTGCCAGGAATTGCGGCAAACGGAGTGCAAAATTACTAAAAAATGGCGAAATGAGCAAGCACAAAAAGAGAATTGAGAGTTGAGAGTTGAAAATTACGAAAAAGCAGGAAAACGACTGGAAGATGGATGGAAGAAAGGCTGGTAGATTTCCCGTTTTCGAGGAAATCTACCAGCCTTTAAATGGTTTATAATATGGAGGTTACGGCGGTTCTGGAAGATATGGTAGATTTTTTCAGCAACCATACATTCTACAGACAACCGTAAATTGAAGCGAAAAAAAATTATTTCTTCACTTTCGAGAACGAGTACGGAGCATCGCTCTCAGCTGTGCCGCGCTGCTTGTTAGGCTCCGATGCCATGTCGTAAACAAACTGTGCACCGTTCATAAGGTCGGTGCGCGTAACGTAGTTCTTGGTGTATGGAGCGCCGTTGAGCTGCAGCGTCTTCACGTAGCAGTTCTCGTCCTCGTTGTTGCGTGCCTTGATGCTCACGCTCTTGCCGTTCTCGAGATGAAGCGTCATCTCGTCGAAGCGCGGAGCACCGAGCACATACTCGCCAGAACCTGGGCATACCGGGTAGAAGCCCATTGCCGAGAACACATACCACGCAGAGGTCTGTCCGTTGTCCTCGTCGCCGCAGTAGCCGTCGGGGTTGGCGTTGTACATGCGATCCATAGTCTGGCGAATCCAGTACTGCGTCTTCCACGGCTCGCCCGAGTAGCCATAGAGGTAAATCATGTGCTGTACGGGTTGGTTGCCGTGAGCGTAGTTGCCCATGTTCATAATCTGCATCTCGCGAATCTCGTGGATAACAGCACCGTAGTAGCTGTCGTCGAACAATGGCGGCACGTTGAACACCGAGTCGAGCATCTGGTTGAACACCTGCTTGCCACCCATGAGGTCGATGAGTCCCTGTGGGTCGTGGAACACCGACCATGTGTAGTGCCAAGCGTTGCCCTCGGTGAAGGCATCGCCCCACTTCAGCGGAGAGAACGGCTTCTGGAACTCGCCGTTCTTCAGACGACCGCGCATGAGATTGGTCTCCTTGTCGAACACGTTGCGATAGTTGAACGCACGCTTGCGGAACGGCTCAAGTTCCTTCTTCGACTTACCCAGTTGCTTGCCGAACTGATATATACACCAGTCGTCGTAAGCGTACTCGAGTGTGCGTGCCACATTCTCGTTTATCTTCACGTCGTAAGGCACGTAGCCCAGTTTGTTGTAGTATTCATAGCCGAGACGTCCGGTAGACGAAACCGTCGGGTGAACAGCCTTTGTGCCATGCACCACAGCCTCCCAGAGCTTCTCTGCGTCGTAGTTCTTCAGTCCGCAGAGGTAAGCGTCAGCCACGATAGACGCCGAATTGTTGCCCACCATGCAACCGCGATGACCCGGCGAAGCCCACTCGGGCAGGAAGCCGCTCTCCTTGTATGCGTTCACCAAGCCAGCCTGCATCTTCTCGTTCATCGACGGATACATCACGTTGAGCAGCGGGAAGAGACAGCGGAAGGTGTCCCAGAAGCCGGTGTCGGTGAACATATAGCCGGGCAGCACCTCGCCGTTGTACGGCGAATAGTGAACTATTTCGCCCTGTGCGTTCTTCTCGTAGAACGAGCGTGGGAAGAGCACCGAGCGGTAGAGGCACGAATAGAACGTGCGGAGGTGGTCGATGTCCTGCGATTTCACCTCTATCTTGCCCAGCACGTCGTTCCATGTCTTGCGTCCGCGAGCCTTCACAGCGTCGAAACCGTCGTTGCCAAGTTCCTTGAGGTTCTCTACAGCCTGCTCCTCAGAGATGAACGACGAGGCGATGCGCACGTTAAGCTGCTCGCCGCGCTTTGTCTTAAAGCCAACGATGGCACCGGCGTGGTTGCACTGGCTCACCAGCTCGCCACTCTTTATCTCACCATTCACAACTACGGATGTATATGCGAACGGACGGTCGAACTTCAGAACGAAGTAGTTCTTGAAGTTTTCGGGCACGCCACCGTTGTTCTTCGTCGTATAGCCCACAACCATGTTCTGCTCGGGCAGCACCTTCACGTAAGAACCATCGTCATAGGCATCCACTACGAAGCTCGCCTGCTCAGCTTCGGGATACGTAACGCGCATGATGGCAGCACGCTCCGTGGGCGCAATCTCGGTAACGACATCGTAGTCGGCAAGATACGCACGATAGTAATAAGGTGTGGCTACCTCTGCCTTGTGCGAGAACCACGACGCACGCTTCTCCTCGTCGAACACTGGTGCACCGACCTCAGGCATAACGGCAAACTGACCGTAGTCGTTAATCCACGGACTCGGCTGGTGGGTCTGCTTGAAACCGCGCAGTTTGTCGGCAGAATAGGTGTATGTCCAGCCGTCGCCCATCTTTCCTGTCTGCGGAGTCCAGAAGTTCATACCCCACGGCATAGCCACAGCCGGATAGGTATTACCCGTAGAAAGCGAGTGCTTCGACTCCGATCCGACAAGCGTGCTGACGTAGTCAACTGGCTCGTAGGTCTTGGCAGTGCCTGCACACACGGAAGCGAGTGCGAGCACAGCGGTGAATAGTTTTCTCTTGCTCATATTTGTTTGTTTTAGTTATTGTAGATAATGTCTATAATATACTTCGTCATTGCAAAGTTAGCAATTTCAGCCGAAATACACAATAAACAACGCGCACATACGTTGTTTATTATAAACAATTAAACACATGAAAGCAATAATTTCGCTCGCTATATTACTAATGGCTACGCTTACGGCGTGGGCTGACAGCGCAAAAGACCGCTGGACAATCTATCCCAGTTACAGCAACATAACCGAGATTGAGCCTGTCGGCAACATATGTTTTGTGCTCGCCTCGGGGGCAGTGTTCTCCTACAACATCACGGACGGAGATGTGCAAACGTACGACAAAGCAGGCGTAATGTCAGACGTAGAGGTGAGCCACATCGGATGGTCGAAGGCAGGAAAGTGCCTGGTTGTGGTCTACACAAACTCTAACATCGATTTGCTGTCTGCCAACGGCGACGTTATCAACGTGCCCGACCTTTACAGAAAGTCGATGACAGACAACAAGACCATCAACCACATCGACTTCGACGGCCCATACGCCTACCTCGCTACGGCATTCGGCGTGGTGAAGTTGAACACGCGAGACGGTGCCATCATGGACACATACCAACTCGACACCGACGTGAGCTACACGTACGTGAAGAACGGGTACCTCTACGCCGAGTCGAAGGAGCGCGGACGCCTGCGCTGCAAACTCACCGACAACCTGCTCGACAAGAGCCGCTGGGTGCGCGAGGACGGATTTACGACGCTGCGCGAGAATCGCACAAACGTGCAAGACAAACAGACAAACCTCTGGTGGACAAAGACTGCCGACGGCAAACTGACGTATTACACCGTAGATGCCGACGGCAAACGCACATACAAAACAGAAGGTGTGCTGCCCGAAGGTCCGGCATCGAACAACTTCTACCGACTCTACAATCACAACGGAAAGATATATGCCGTGGGCGGACTTTTCAGTCAGGAAACAAACGGCAATCTGCCTGGTGAGGTGCATGTTTGGGACGGCACGACGTGGGGACACTATGAGCAACCTACAGAAGCACAACTCGGACATAGAAATGTCGACTATCTGTGCATGGACTTCGACCCGCTGAAGGAGGGTCACGTGATGGTTGGTGCCAAGAGCGGACTGTACGAGTTTCAGGACGGCAAGTTCGTGAAGTGCTACAACCGCGACAATAGTCCGCTCGAGTCGGCTACAGCCGACAAGAGCAAGAACTATGTCATGGCAACCGGCGTGAAGTACGATCCTACGGGCAATCTGTGGGTGCTGAACAGTCAGATTACAAATCCGCTGAAAATGCTCAGCAAGGACGGCGAGTGGAGCGTGATGAACAACATCGGATTGACGAAGAACAACGTTTGGGATGTGAAGGAGCTGTTTCTGAGTCCGACATACGGCTACATGTGGTTCGTGAACAGCTACTGGGAGGAGACGAAGCTCTACGCCTACGACTACCATAACGATAAACTATACGACGTGGGTGGACCTACATACACCAACGAGGACTATGCAACAATCAAGCCCTACTACCTGTTTCATGTAACAGAAGACAAGAACGGCAACATCTGGGTTGCTTCATCGGCAGGCCCATTATACCTCACCCCGAACGACGTGAAGAATGGTGGCGGTTGGGTGACACAACACAAGGTACCACGCAACGACGGAACGAACCTCGCCGACTATCTGCTCTCTAACGTCGAGACACGCTGCATCGCCGTCGACGGCGGCAACCGCAAGTGGATAGCCACATCAAGCGGCGTGTTCCTCATCAGCGACGACTGCAACACGCAGGTCGAGCACTTCACCACCGACAACTCGCCACTGCTGTCGAACACGGTACACTACGTACTTGTCGACCCTAACTCAAGCACTGTATATTTTGCAACCGACAAAGGTCTGTGCTCTTATCAAAGCGATGCCACCACCCCGAACGAGAAGATGACGAAGGACAACGTGTATGCCTACCCTAACCCCGTTACGCCCGACTACACAGGCGACATAACCATCGTCGGACTGAGCTATAACGCCGACGTGAAGATTGTCACAACCAACGGCACTCTCGTCAACCAAGGCAGAAGCACTGGCGGTTCGTACCGCTGGAACGGATGCGACCTGAAGGGCAAGCGCGTGGCGAGCGGCATCTACATGGTGGAGACAGCCACAGAAGACGGCAGCAAAGGCACTGTGTGCAAGATAGCCATCATCAACTAACTCACGATGTATATGATTTCTATTTGCATCGCTACATACAACGGCGCAAGATACATAGCCGAGCAGTTGGCATCGATACTCAAGCAACTCTCAGCCGAGGACGAAGTGGTGGTGAGCGATGACGGGTCTACGGACGGAACCTTAGACATAGTGCGCAGCTTCAACGACCACCGAATACGCATCGTCGACGGACCGCAACGCCACTCGCCTACGCTCAACTTCGAGTGGGCACTGCGCAATGCCAAAGGCGAATACATTTTTCTTGCAGACCAGGACGACGTATGGCTTGAGGGCAAGGTGAGAAGATGCGTGGAAGAACTGCAGATGTGCGACTGCGTGGTGAGCGACGCGAGGGTTACGGACAGCCTTCTGAACACAACAAGCGAGTCGCTCTTCCAGCTGATGCACGTAAAGCGCGGACGGCTCTCGAATCTTCTCTGGCGCAATGGCTATACGGGCTGTTGCATGGCGTTCAAGCGTGAGGTGCTGAGCAAGGCACTGCCCTTCCCTACCGACATCCCGATGCACGACATCTGGATTGGCAACGTGGCAGCATTCTGCGGTTCGTTGCACTTCATCGACGACCGACTGCTGCTGTTTCGCCGACACGACGCGGCTACATCGTGCAACGGCAAGGGAAGCAATTACTCGCTTTGGCAGAAACTTTCATTCCGCTGGCACACGCTTAAGAATATCGTCAAACTGAAAACCGGAATAAGATAACCTTATCTCAATACGCAACAGAAAAAACGTAATCCATGACTCTGAGCATAATAATACCTATATATAATGTGGCAGACTCGCTGCGCCGATGCGTAGACAGCGTGCTTGCGCAGCGCATCAGCGACTGCGAACTGCTGCTCGTCGACGACGGTTCGACCGACGAAAGCGGACGAATAGCTGACGAATACGCGGCAAAGCACGCCAACATACGCAGCTTCCACAAACCGAACGGCGGACTCTCCGACGCACGCAACTTCGGACTGCAACATGCCGTGGGCAGATACGTAACGTTCGTGGACAGCGACGACGAGGTGGCGGCTGATACGTATGCGCCGCTGCTCGATGCGCTCGCCAAACATGCCGAATACGACATCATCGAATTCACAATGCTGCAGAAGCCTGGTTTGCCCGACGAAACGCTGTTCTGCCCTGGCGAACATGTTTTCGACGATGCGCTCGACTGGCTCGCCTACAAGGGTACGGAGCACTGCTGGGTTTGCAACAAGATATTCAAGCGCGAACTGTTCGACAACGTAAGGTTCCCGATTGGAAAGAAGTTTGAGGATATGCTCACACACATCCTACTGATAAAGCAGCACCCGTGCATAGCTACCGTCAACCACGGACGTTACATCTACCACTACAATACGGAGGGCATAGCGGCGAAGGACAAGGCAAACGGACTGACATCGCTGCTCGAAGCACAGCTGACACTCGTAAGAGAGCTGGGTATCGACACGCGCAGACGGCGCTGGCACCGCCTGTACATGGACATGCTGACGGCGCAGCTATACACATTCCGCCGCACAGAAACCATACTTCTGAAGCCTCAACGCATTGCCATATGGGGTTACGCCACGTGGAAAGACTCGCTGAAGGCGCTGCTCGTAGACACAATCGGTCTGCGAATGACGTGCCGTTTGTTCAAAACATTAAGCCGATAAGATTATGAAGATAGTATATATTGTTGAGGATTTCGCCGAGAACGGCGGTGTAGAACGCATTGTCTCGCTGAAGGCCAACGAGCTTTCAACGAAGTACGGACACGATGTGACGATAGTGTCTGTGTACAAGGACGAGCGACCCGTGCTGTATAGTCTTGACAAGAGCATAGGGTTCGTGAGACTCGACGTACCGTTCGCCACGAAAAGCCACAGACGCATTGCGACACTCGCAAGTAGGGTGGCGACGCTCGCACGTGCTGCAAGCCGACTCAACAAGGCTGTGAAGCAGCTCGACCCCGATATCATCTTCTTCACCACAACGCTCGGCGCACTGCTTCTTCCGTTCTGTCGCACGAAGGCAAAGCGTGTGTACGAGTCGCATCTTGCGCGTCCGTTCAATCCGTACCAGCAGTTGTTCTGGCTCACGAAGCGCAGCGCCGATGCCGTTATCTGCCTCACGAAGGGCGACATGCACGCTTTCGGAGACGGCAGGAACGTGCAACTCATACCCAACTTCATTGAGCAACCGAAACGCAGCGTGGCAGACTATGGTCGGAAGAAGGCGATAGCTGTGGGCAGACTGGAGAATCAGAAGGGGTTCGACATGCTCATCGACTGCTGGAAACGAGTGGCTGAACAGCATCCCGACTGGCACCTGGACATATACGGTGTGGGGTCGCTCCACGACAAGCTGCAAGAACAAATAGACCAGCTATGTCTGAACGACTATATCACGCTCTGCGGACGCTCCAATAACATAATGGATGTCTACCCCGAATACAGTCTGCACATCATGTCGTCGCGCTATGAGGGTCAGCCGATGACGCTCATCGAAGCGCAGGCGTGCGGTCTGCCTTCTGTAGTGTTCAACTTTAAGTTCGGTGCGGCTGACATTGTGCAGAACGGCGTCAACGGCATCATCGTCCCGCAGAACGACCGCAAGGCGTTCAGTGAGGCACTCTGCAAAATGATGAGTTCGGAAGATATGCGCAAGAAGTACGGACAGAATGCGTTCGAAGTGGGCAAACAGTATTTCAAAAACAACGTGTTCAGCAAGTGGATAGAGTTGTTGGAATTTATCTCAAAAGCGTAAATAACGGAAATGCAAAACAGAATACATTGGCTTGACAACCTACGAGGACTCTGTATGGTGGCAATACTATATGATCATACAGAGACATATTATATTGGTAAGAATGCAATAATCACAGACTTGTATGTAACGGATGCGTTGTACCTATTCTTCATCATATCAGGATACTTCATCTACAAACCTAACGGAGAAGTTTGCGTAAAACACAAGATAAAATCGATATTACGAACACTGATCATACCATATTTCATATTCACAACAGCAATGGCAATCCCAAAAGCCGTAGCTAATGGCAGAGAGTTAGACCTTATAGGTATAACAACAAATATATTGACCGGTCAGGCTTCTTGGTTTGTGGCGGCACTTGCTGTCGCTGAAATACTGTTTATCTCCACATTGAAAATAGTAAAGGGAAACATAAAATGGATGCTTGCGGTGTGCACAACTACATTTATAGCATCTATTTGGCTCTCGACTGTCACAAGCTATTGTTTCTGGCAGATTGATAATGCGCTGATGGCGATGCTATTTCTATTAATCGGTTATGCTTATCATAAATACGAGCCGAACATAAGAAACGACATCAAGTGGATAGTGGTGTGTCTATTGGCATTTGTGTTTTTAAAGATTTATGTAGTACGGGCAGACATAACATTGACTATATGGCACATCAACATCAGCAACTACGTAGTATTCGCAGCAAACGTAGTAATTGGTTGCCTCGCTATGTTCGGACTATTCCGTAATCTTCCATCATGTAGAATGCTCGAATGGATAGGAAAGCACTCACTCGTTTATTACTTCCTGTGTGGTGGTGTGCCGCTTCTTGTCAGCAAATTAGCTGCGCATGTCGGTTTCTATTACAAGAATAGCCATGTAAGGGTGTTCGTAGCATTTGCTATTGTACTTATTGTCTCTACAATCCTTACATGGACAATCTACCGCTACATACCTTTTGTCACTGGCAGAAGCCGTAGCAACCGACAATGGATAGTGGGTTAGGCATTGTTGACCATTTAGCCTTTGGCAAGCAGTGAGCGATATAATTGTTCGTACTGCTCTGCTACGTGGCGGTAGTCGTGATACTTATGAACAAACTGTATGCTCTCTTGCGCCATTCTCTCGAGTGTGCCGTCGGTGAAGAGGGCACGCTCAATCGTCGCGATGTTCTCCTCGTCGGGTACATCGGGGCGCACGTTGATGATCGGGCGCAGCGTATCCTCGCCAATAAACTCATAGTATTCTTCTTCGCCTCCGCCTATGACAACCGTTCCGCGTGCCATTGCCGCGAGCGAGTTCATTGACGGCGTGTAGCTGTAGAGCTGGTCGACAAGCACGTCCGCCTCAGCAAGCAGACGCATGTACTCGTCGTAAGGCACTCCTTCTACGTATTTAATATGCACCTTGCCGGGATGGCGACGCGCCACCTCCTCCACAAACATGGCTATCTTCATTGCACCCTTCATGAAGTCGCGCTTGGGCTGAAGACCAATGAGAATGGTGATGGGGTGAGAGGGGGAGGGTGTGTCATTACCCACACATTTCACCATCTCACCATCACACCATCTCACCATCTCTTCACACTCTATCGGCAGCGGTATGTAATGGAGTTTGGCAGCGTAAGGCGGTTCGTTGTAGTCGAGCCAATACTCGTAGAGACAGGGCACGAGGGCATCAGCCATGGTTGTCGTCTTACGCCACGAAGCCTCAGCACCGTGCTCAACAACTTCAGCGATGCGGTCGCGATGCTGGTCGGTGTTCTGCAGTTGCCCGCTCCAATAGGTGTCGGAATAGGCAGGTATGCCCTGCGCCTGACGGCGGAATATCTGCGGATCGTCGCCGAAGCAGCCTTTCACTACGCAGCGATTGGTAAGCTTGAGGAAACGCAGCAGCAGCGTGTTCCAGCGATACATAAGCGGCACGAACTGATAGTTGTGTATCTGCACCACGTCGTTGCCACACAGTTGCGGCAGATGGCGCAACAACTGCCACACCACCCACAAGCCGCCGAACTTGCCCCAACGCCCGTCGCGGCGCAAGTTAATATCGCGCGGAGCATCGTGCCATCCGTTGCCGTCGGACATAGTGAGCACGCGGTGTCCACGCTCTACGAGTCCTTTCTTCAGTGTGTTGTGAAGAAAGCTCGCCTCGCCTATCAATAGTATCTTCATATATCGTTTTATTCAATGATGGTGTTATGGTGAGATGGTGATGTGGTGAGATATGTGGGGTAATGTCAACACCTCAACATCTCAACATCTCAACATCTCAACACCTCAACACCTCAATATCTCACAACCGCTTGAAGTTGCCGTTACCGTCGAGCACCTCGTAGGTCTCCACCGTGACACGCTTGCTCTTTATCTGCAGCACGTCGAACGAAGCGTTGCCGTCATCGTCGCGCCAGGCGTTATTCACCTGATGGATGTCGTAGCCACGATAGTGCTGAACCGACTTGGTGTGGGTGTGACCGACGAAGAAGGCTGCGAGGTTGTAGTGTTCGAGGATGTCGAAGAGCTGCGTGCGCTGCTCCTCCGTCCACCACTCCAATGCCCACGCGTCGAAGCCGTAGTGCTGCACGTAGACCACGGGCTTGCCGTCGGAAGCGTACTTCTTCAGGTCGTCGGCAATCCACTGCATGTTGCTCTCGCTGTAGGTGGTGTCGCCGGCAGCGAGTTGTCCGCACACGAAGTGAACGCCGCCGATGTCGAACGAGTAGGAACGCGACGAGCGGTGTATGTTCAAGATGCGTCCAGCCTGCTTCATGTCGAGCAGCGTAGAGTCGAGGTAATGGAGGTTGAACTCCATGCCAATGCGGTTCTGATCCGGTCTGCCGCTTTCGGGCGATATGTCGTGGTTGCCGAACGTGGGATAAGTGTCGTAGTGGATTTGTCGGTAGCCTGGTCCACGCTCCCAACGCTGCCGGTATAGGTCGAGTATCTTCGGGTCTGACTTGTCGAAGAGGTCGCCGGCGAGTATCACTCCGTCGATGCGACGTTGGTCGCCGAGCGCATTGATGGCGAGCACATGGTGAAACTGGTCGGTCTCGGGTGGCAGGTCGAAATGCAGGTCGGCTGCTATGACGACGGTGCAGTTTGCCTCTCGCTTCTTCTCAGACGCATAGCCGTTGAGGGCTGAGAGCGCGAAGAGCAGCAGAGTGGCGAATATCATTTTTGTAAGCATAGTGAGATGTTGAGATGGTGATAAGATGTTGTTATGGTGAGATGGTGAGATGTTGAGATATGTTGTGGTGGTGATAAGATGTTGTTATGGTGAGATGGTGAGATGTTGAGATATGTTGTGGTGGGGATAAGATGTTGTTATGGTGAGATGAACACATCAACATTACATATGTCAACATCTCAACACCTCAACAGCAGAACGCAACTAAATTGCGTTCTGCCCAACCTTGATCTCCTTCTCCACACTCTCGCCATCGCCCCAGATGAGCGTCAGCTTGAATGGGATATTGGTGTTAATAGTTACTTTTGGTTTCTCGTTGACAGAGTTGCGCTTAGCCACCTTGAACGAGATATTGCCATCGGCGCCGAGCGGATAGCGGTCGATGCCGTAAGCATCGAGCAGCTGCACGTCGAGCGTAACGTGCGAGTCTTGTATGTCGGCACGTATGCCGAAGATGTACTCGATGAGGTCAGCGATTGGCGGTAGACCCGTCCAGCCGACGAAGTCCTTGCGAGCCATGAAGCCCGGCGCAGCATCCTCCGGAGCGTAATACTCCCAGAACGTGCCCGTCTTCTTATACACCTTCAGCACGTTGTTGTAATGGTTCATCACGATGTCGTGAGCCAGTCGGCGGTAGCCCTTCTCCACGAGTCCGGACACAACCATATAGTTGGTTCCGGGCCACACACCACCTTCCCAGTAGCGTCCGTTAGCCTTATACTTCGGGTTGTCGGCAGCAAGCGATGCCACACGGTGCGGGCGATTGAACTTGCAAGTGTCGTCGAGGTGCTCCACGAGTCGGTCGAGGCGCTGCTTGGGCAGCACGTCGGTGTGCAAAGCCCAGTAGGCGTAGATGCCCTGCGTCGTAGAGAGCGAGTCGTTGGCATACTGGTCGTAGAGGAAGCCGTCGCGCTCGCTCCACATGTTCTTGTTGATATACGCCGAGAGATTCTTTATGTCGTCCTCAAACTCCTCTATCTCCTGCCAGCGTTCAAGATAGAAGCCCATCTTCAGCAGTATGTTCGCCACCATTATCTGTTGCAGACAGGCATCGAGCCATATCATGTGACCGTTGCTATAGATAGTGTTGTAGCCTTCGGGCACACGTGGCATATTGTCCATGCCTGTGCCCCATCCGCTGCTCCAGTATGTACCATTGCGCCATGTGCGGTTGAGCTTGAGCCACTTGTAGTAGGCGGCAAGCACGGGGAACACCTTGTTCAGACGGTTGTCGTCGCCGAACTGCGTGTAGTAGAGCCACTCCGACCACGGCAGCAGGTTCGGACCAGTAGATGTAGGGTCGTAGCGACCGAAGCAGTCGGAGCCGTCGGCGCGTATCTCGCGACAGATAAATCCGTCGGGATGCTGCTTAGCGTAGAAGTTGTCAAGCGTCTTCTGGAACGGGAAAAAGCGGTCGCCGTAGCGGCAGAACATCGTGATGAACGCGTCGTCCCACATGAAGATGTTGCCGTTGTAGGCGGGCGAGATGTATGAGGTGACGAAGCCCGAGTCGTCGAGCGGCTGACAGACGTTCTTCAGACCTATCTGCCACGCCTTCCAGTACATCTCTATCTCCTTCGGGTGTCCCTCCCAATAGGGCGAGGGCAACACCTTGCGTGCCTGTTCGAAAGTGCCGGGCTTCGGTTTCTCTACCTTTGCCGTACGGAACGTGTTCTCTGCCACAAGTGTCTGCATTACATACGTGTTCTTGTAAGGCAGCTTGTAGAGCGGCGAGCCAGAAGAGATTAGGTTCTGAGCCGGCGCAAGCACCGCAAAGAGCGAGGCTGTAAGGGTTAATATCGCTTTCTTCATCTTATTTGTATATTACTTGATTACTCCGTATGTGAGCAGCTGCTTGATGCGCTTGAACACGTCGGTGTTCTCGTAGATGCCGGTGAAGTGTTCTGCGCCAGGACCGAACGCGTAGACCGGAACCATAGCGCCAGAGTGGTCGCGTGTAGAGAAGCAGCACTCTACGCGTCCTTCGTTCTTGTCGCCGTTGACGAGCGTGAGTCCGCCCGTCTCGTGGTCGGCTGTCACAACGACGAGTGTCTCGCCGTCTTCTGCCGCCCACTTCATCACCTTACCCACGGTCTGGTCGAAGTCGAGTGTCTCATTCATGAGCATGTCGAGTTGGTTGAAGTGTCCGTAGTCGTCGAGCTGCGAGCCTTCGATCATCATGAAGAAGCCCTTCTTGTTGCGGTTCATCAGTTCGATGCCTTTCATCGATGCACGCGCAAGCAGGTCACCGCGCTCGTCGGGCAGCGGAGTGTCCTTGTCGTAAGGCACGGCGAAGACACGGCTGTTCTTATCGTATGCGAAGAAGTCGTCGAGCGAACGCGACACGTGATAGCCCTTCTGCATAAGCTCGCTGAAGACGTTGCGTCCGTCCTTGCGGTTGGTGAACTTCTCCGCTCCACCGCCGAACACGAAGTCGACACCACTTACAGGATAGTCGCCGACGAGCTCTTCCTCCTTGTCGCGGTCGACGTTGTGGCAGCAGAAGTCGCATGGCGTAGCGTCCCAAAGTCGGCATGTGACGGCGATGCCCGCATCCTTGCCGAGCTCCTTCGCCACATCTACGAGCGAGGGCACTGGTTTGCCTTCTGTGTCGACGCCTACGGCATGGTAGCAGGTCTTTACGCCCGTAGCAAGCGATGTGCCACCCGAGCCGGAGTCGGTGACGAGCTTGTTGGCTGCCCACGTCTTCGACAGACCTGTGGCGGTGGCGTTCTCGAGCCACAACTTGCCGCGGTTGGCTGTCCATGCGGTGTAGACGTGCATGAGGCTCATACCGTCGCCAATCATCAATATCACGTTCTTCACCTTCTTGCCCTTCGGTGTCGCAATATTCTCAACGGCGTATGGCTTGTCGTATGTGAAGGTCTGAGTGGGCATGTTGTACTGTGCGCTGGCACTCTGCACGCAGAGGGCCAGCGCTGCTATGACTAATGCTTTCTTTATTTTCATATTGTTCTATTATAGATTGCTCATTGATTGCTATACAAACACGACTGTGTCAGGTCGTAGACAAAGGTAAGAATTATTTTTGTGAACAGGAAAGTTTTCTTAACATTGCGAGACATAATTGCGTTTTTTTCTATATTTTTGCAGTGTACTGAAGATTTACTTTGGTCGACATTCAGAATTAATTCGTTAAAACATAAAAAGGGAATGAATAAAAATCTATTACTCTCATTGCTCTTCTTGCTTATTGTGGGAACGACATTCGCTCAACACCAGTTTCACTTCAAGGACGGCAAGTTCAAGGTGGTGCAGTTCACCGACATCCACTGGGACCCTACATCGCCCGGATGCGACACTACACGCAACACCATCCTGTCTGTACTCAACCAGGAGAAGCCCGATATCGCTATACTGACGGGCGATATCGTCACAGCCAATCCTGCCAAGAAGGGCTGGGAGGCTGTCATAAAGATATTCGAAGAGGCGAAGATGCCGTTCGCAGTAACGCTGGGCAATCATGATGCCGAACCGCAGTTTATGAGCAAGCAGGAGATATTCAACATACTGCTGAAGTCGGCTTACTTCGTAGGTTCGCACGGACCGAAAGGCATACCGGGGCACGGTCAGTACGTCATTCCGGTGTATGACTCCAAGGAGAAGGACAAGGTGAAGTCGCTGCTCTACTGCATCGACTCGAACAACTATCCGGAGACCGACGAACTGGGACACTACGACTGGATTCACTTCGAGCAGATTGCCTGGTACCGCGACCAGAGCAAACACTACACGGCGATGAACGGCGGCAAACCGCTACCTGCGTTGGCGTTCTTCCACATCGCGCTGCCCGAATACAAAAATCTGATGAACCGCAAAGGCACCTGGGGCAGATGCGACGAGGGCGAGGTATGTTCGGCTGACATCAATAGTGGCATGTTCGCTTCGTTCGCCGAGTGTAAGGACGTGATGGGCGTGTTCGTCGGTCACGACCACGACAACGAGTTCATAGGACTGGAGAAGGGTATCTGCCTCGCCTACGGACGTGTTACGGGTACGGATGCTTACGGCGGACTGGTGCGCGGTGGTCGCGTCATCGAGATGTACGAGGGCGAGAGACGTTTCGACTCGTGGGTGACTACGCCGCAGGGCAAGGAATTCGCCTTCTATTATCCGTCGGGTATCACCTCGATTGACGAAGAGGGACCGTACCTGCCTGCCGTGAACGTGAAGCCGAAGAAGCACGGCGTGAACTACACCTACTACGAAGGTAAGTTCAAGAAGACTGCCGACATCTTCAACAATGGTAAAAAGATGAAGGAGGGCGTGCTGAACAACTTCATCATTACCGAGGCTCGAAGCGAGGACCACTTTGGCTACGACTTCCGCTCATATATAAAGATTCCGAAGAAGGGTGTCTATTATTTCGACATCGCTTCCGACGACGGCTCACGACTGTTCATCGACGGCAAGGAAATTATAGACAACGACGGCTCGCACAGTCAGGAGTTCGTGGCTGGAAAGGTGGCACTCGATGAGGGTTTTCATGAGATGCGCGTACTCTACTTCGAGGATTACATGGGACAGAGCCTTAAAATAAAGATTACGGATCGCTACAACAGTAGCCGCATACTGCCCGACGACATGCTTTACGCTAAATAAAGGTAAAGTTATCACGCAAAAAACTCCGCACAGCGAAACATTCTGCTGTGCGGAGTTTTTTTTGTTTAATAAATATTAGTAGCCGATGGCTAACGAGTGTTTGAAACCGTCGGTCAATGAGTCTTTAATAGCCATCGTTCTGGCGAAGCAAGCCACCCGACTTCGTAACCTCCGTTGACGGATACGGGAACACCATGAGATGGTCATCGTATGCAACGGGCTTAACAGCAGGGTCAACTTCGTTCAGATAGTCGGCGTAGGGACCAACGACGAAGGTGCTACTCCAGTCGCTACGCTCGGCATAGTGGCGTGCACGTGGGTGAGCGTTCAGCTCCTTCTGAGCAAGTGCCTTGATTTCTGCATCGCCAGAGTGGAACCAACGCTTGAGGTCGTAGAGGTGGTCGCTGTACTCGAAGGCGAGTTCGCAACGGCGCTCATGATAGAGGTCGGTCCATGTGGCGTTGCCCGAAAGCGGAGTGAGGTGCGAGCGGTTGCGCACGCGGTTGATATCCTTTGCAGCGAGGTCGGCATGACCGAGCGCGAGGTTTGCCTCGGCACGGAACAGAAGCATCTCGGCAAAGCGTACGAGCGGCATATTCACACGCGCTGTAGGCCAGTCGCCGTTAGAGCTTACATATCCCTTCGTTGCATCCTCGTGCTTGAACGGATCCATGTACTTGTTGATCATGAAGCCCGACTCAACGTCTGAGGTTGAGTAGAACTTGCGTGTCTCGCCGAAGAACTGGAACTCCTGTCCGTATTCGAGCACCGAACGTGTGATGCGGGCGTTGCCTGCACCGTCCTTCAGCATCTCCTCGAAGATGTCATAAGAGGGTTTAATCTGACCCCAACCGTTGTAGATACCCCAACCCTTGTTCTCAAGGATAACGCCAGGGAACTCAGAGCCGCCAGGAGTGTCGCCACCAGTGCCTGCAATACCGAAGAGGTACTCCTTGGTCCAATAGTTGGAGAAGTCGGAAGAAAAGACATCGGCGAACTCCGGAGCGAGATCGCGGCCGTAGTCCTGTTCCAACGAGTTGACCATAGAGATGACGTTCGACCACTGCGACTTGTCGAACGCAGCCCAGTAAGCATACACCTTAGCCTTGTAAGCAACAGCGGCTGCCTTGTGAGCACGTCCGCGGTTGTCGATGTCGTACTCCTTGAAATTAGGCAGATACTTGATGGCATTGTCGAGGTCTTCGATAATCATCTTGTAGTTGTCCATTACAGTAGCCTGCTGCTTCGGAATAGAGTTGTCGTAGCCGCCAGCGAAGTCTTCATAACGTACAAACGGTACGCCCTGTTTGTCGTTACCATAGCGGTAAGCAACATAGAAGTGGCTGAAGGCGCGCATGAAGAACGCCTCGCCGAGCGAGCGTGTCTCTACAGCGGTGAGAGTGGTGTTATGCTGCTTCTTGAGCAACTGCTCCACAACCCAGTTGGCGCGAGAGATGACACCTGTCAAACGCTCGTACGTACCTTTAAGAGGCGACTCGTCACCTGTGTACTGGAGCGTAGCGAGGGTGTTGTAGCTGCGTGTACGACCCCAAACGATGTCGCACGCACCACCCTGCTCCCAGTAGATTTCACGACCGAAGAGACCCTCCTGATGAATCGGTCTATAGAGAGCATCGATGGCATCTATCGCCTGGTTGTCATTAGTAAAATATTGCGTCGTCGTCGGATCGCCCTCCTTCTGTACGTCGAGGAAGTCGCTACACGAACTCAACAGTGCCGCAGAGAAAACGGCTGCCAATATATATTTTGCTTTCATAGATATTGCTTTTTAGTTGTTTTAGTAAGTAAGTTTCACACCGAACGAGAATGTGCGAGCCACCGGGTACTTCATTGCGTCCCATCCGCCACACTCTGGGTCGATGCCAGTGTAGTTAGTGATGGTGCAGAGGTTCTCGCCACTTACGTAAACACTCAGACGACTGTTGCGCGAGTTGAGGTGTGCACTCTTGCGAATGAGGTTGGTAAGGTCGTAGCTCACGGTCACGTTCTTCAAGCGGAGGTAAGAGGCGTTCTCAAGATACCAGTCGGAAGGCGTAGAGAAGTTGCCGTTCGGGTCGTTCTTTGAGAGGCGCGGAATGTCCGAATCGCGGTTTGTCTCACTCCATGCGTCGAGGATGCGCGAGTCGCGGTTGAAGTTGCCCTCCACGTCAGAAAGTGTCATAAACTTGGCTACGTTCATAGCCTTGGCACCTGCCACGCCCTGAAGCATTGCAGAGAAGGTGAGGTCTTTCCATGTGAAGCCGGCAGAGAACGAGAAAGTGTACTTCGGTGTGGCTGAACCACAATATTGGCGGTCGGCATCGGTAATCTTGCCGTCCTTGTTATAGTCGATGAACTTCAAGTCGCCTGCCTTTGCGTTGGGCTGGATACGATTGCCGTCCTTGTCTACATAAGCTGCAGCTTCAGCGTCGCTCTGGAAGATGCCACCATTCTTTATGAGATAGAACGAACCGAGAGGCTGACCCTCTGCGTCCTGGTAGCAGTAAGGCAGATTGCGGAACGAACCGTCGCCAGTCCATACACCGGGCTTACCGTTGGCATCACGCACGCCGATATTGCTAACCCAGTTCTTGAGCCAAGCGAAGTTGCCACTAACGTAGTACGACCAATCCTTGTTGATGCGGTCGTTCCAGTTGAGCGAAAGCTCTATACCACGGTTGCGTACCTCGCCCTGATTGATGAGCATCGGGTCGAGACCGATAGAGCCAGGCCAGTTCATCGACTGGGTCTGGATGAGGTCGAAGGTGCGCTTCTCGAACCAGTCGAACTGCATAGCCAAGCGGTCGTTGAACATATTGAGGTCGATACCGAGGTCGAACTGTTCTGATGTCTCCCAAGTAAGCTTGTTGTTGAGAGCGATAGAGTTGTAGATGAATGTGTCCCACAGCAGGTTCTTCTCAACACCATACTGTGCCTGCTCCTGCCATGAGTCCTTAGAGAGCACTGCCGAGCGGTAGTTGTAGCCGATAGAGCCGAGGTTGCCTACTCTACCCCAAGAAGCGCGGAGCTTCAGGAGCGACACAACGTGGGTCTTCGGGAAGAACGCCTCGTTAGAGATCTTCCAACCGGCTGTCACTGCAGGGAAGTCGCCGTGGTTCTTGCTCTTAGGCAGACGACCAGCGTAGTCGCGACGCCAAGAAGCGGTGAGGAAGTAGCGGTCGTCGAAAGAGTAAGCCAAACGGCCGATGAGCGACACGTTGGCATCAGGACCTGTGAGGTAGTCCTTGCCCGACACCGAACCTGCGTAAGCGATATACTGCAGATAATCTGACTCGTCGGCGAAGGTCTTGCCGTTCAGCTCGAAGCCACGCACGTTGAAGTGGTCGGCTGTGGTAGAGAAGAGTGCGCCCACGGTGTGCTTGCCGAAAGTGTTGTCGTATGTAAGGGTATTCTCTGTCTTCCACTGGTCGGTGCGGTAGGTGCTCTCGGTGAGCGAGTTGCTGCCGTCGGGCTTGCCTACTTCGTCGCGACGTGGCGAGAAGCCTTTGTAGAAGTTCGACTGCAGGTTGTATGTGAAGCGGCTCACGAACTTCAAGCCCGGCACTACGTTAGCTATCTCTAACGATGTGGTTGACCAGGCATCGTTGGTGCGGTCGAAGATATTCTTCGATGAAAGGGTGTTGATTGGGTTAACAGCGTCGCCATGGGCATCGGCGAAGTTGCTGCCATATGTAGCGATGTACTTTGGATCCTCGGTTGTTGTTCCGCCGAAACCGCTCTTTGTGAACGGACTGTAAACGGTGGCACTTGCCGGCATGTAGATAGCCGAGAGGATAGGTCCGGTGTAGCCCTCGTTTGTGGCGGTGGTGCGACTCTCGGTGTTCTTCCAAACGAAGTCTTCGCTGATAGATACCCACTTATTGATTTGATACTTGCCCGTATAGTGCAGCGCAAGGTTCTTGTTGAACGTGTAGCGCATGATGCCCTCGTCGTTGTCGTAAGCGAACGAGAGGCGGTTGGTGAAGGTGTCGGTACCTGTGCTAATGGCTACGTTGTGGCGCTGGTAGAAGGCGGTGCGGAACACCTCGTCCATCCAGTTGGTACGGGTTGTTGCAATCCAAGGGTTCTTCTCAACGTTCCAGCCGTCGGGCAATGGGAGTCCGGCGTTTGCGAACGAGCGCTTACGCATCTCAATCTCTTGCTGAGCGTTGAGCGGTTTGGGCAGGTTAGTGGCGTTACGCACACCCACCATACCATCGTAAGACACAGATGTAGCACCCTTCTTTGCCTTCTTGGTGGTAACGAGCACTACGCCGCCTGCTCCCGACTGCGCACCATAGATAGCAGCCGAAGCGGCATCCTTCAATACTACGATCGACTCAATGTCGTTGAGCGAAGCAATCGGTGCACCCGGCACTCCGTCGACTACCCACAGCACGTTGTCGCCGTTCTGCGAGCCTTGACCACGGATTACGATGTTAGGAGCGGCTGTAGGGTCGCCACCATCGGCAGCCACCGTAACGCCTGCCAGCTGACCCTGCAACATACCCTCGGTAGAGGTGACTGGACGCACTGCAAGCTCGTCGACATTGCTCACAACGCCAACGGCAGCCGAGAGGTCCTTCTTCTTGGTAGCGGTACCGTAGCCGATAGCCACCACTTCATTGAGCATCTTGCTGTCCTCTTCGAGAACAACAGCGATGTCGCGATTGTTCGCTCCTACCTTTACGTTCTTGGTTGTATAGCCTACATACGATATCTCAAGCGTGCCTCCAGGCATCACCTGAAGCGCAAAATTACCATCTATATCTGTTACTGTGGCAGCCTTATAGCCCACCAGTTTTACCGAGGCTCCGATGATTGGCTCTCCGTTCTGATCCTTCACAACACCATGTACGGAAATGCTACCGCGCAACGGCTGCTGAACCTCAGTGGCATTGGCAAAAGCAGTGCCTGCATAAGCCGAGGAGGAAAACGACAACATGGAACATGCGGCTACTCCGAAGATACCCCACATCCAATTTTGTTTAGAAAAACCTTTTCCCATGTTCAATAAGTTTTAATTAATATATGCAATAGATTATTATTCGCTGTAAATGTAATAGTTGATATACATTGCAAATGTAGGCAAAATATTAAAATCAAGCAAATAAATGTTTCAAAGATTTAAATAATGAAACGCTATTTTAAAGATTACGTATCAAAACAACTGAAAAACAGAGCGAATCCAACTGATTAGCAACATCTTTTTGCATTGATACAAGACAATACGAGGCAAAAAAAACGTGCATAACTTTTGCCGTTACATATTAAAATGCTAACTTTGCAAATGGAAAAAGCTATACATTATTATATAATGTGGCAGACCGACAACGAAACAAACGTTTTTATACATAAAACAATAAACAATTATGGTAAACTACAAAGAATTGGGCTTGGTGAACACACGTGATATGTTCGCAAGAGCCATCAAGGGTGGTTACGCTATCCCTGCATTCAACTTCAACAACCTCGAGCAGCTCCAGGCTATCATCAAGGCTTCTTCAGAGCTGAAGTCACCGGTTATCCTCCAGGTATCTAAGGGCGCACGTGCTTACGCTAACGAGACTCTTCTCCGTTACATGGCAGAGGGCGCTGTAGAGTACGCTAAGGAGCTCGGCTGCGAGCATCCTGAGATCGTTCTCCACCTCGACCACGGTGACAGCTTCGAGCTTTGCAAGAGCTGTATCGACCTCGGCTTCTCTTCTGTAATGATCGACGGTTCTTCACTTCCTTACGAGGAGAACATCGCTCTTACAAAGAAGGTTGTAGATTACGCTCATCAGTTCGACGTAACTGTAGAGGGCGAGCTCGGTGTATTGGCAGGTGTAGAGGATGAGGTATCTTCTGAAGTATGCCACTATACAAAGCCTGAGGAGGTTATCGACTTCACAACTCGTACAGGCGTTGACTCACTCGCTATCTCTATCGGTACTTCTCACGGTGCTTACAAGTTCACACCGGAGCAGTGCACACGCGACCCGAAGACTGGCAAGCTCGTTCCTCCTCCATTGGCATTCGACATCCTCGACGAGATTATGGTGAAGCTTCCTGGTTTCCCAATCGTTCTCCACGGTTCTTCTTCTGTACCACAGGAGTATGTTGACATGATCAACGAGTACGGTGGCAAGTTGCCTGACGCTGTTGGTATTCCTGAGGAGCAGCTCCGCAAGGCTTCTACTTCTGCAGTTTGCAAGATCAACATCGACTCTGACTCTCGTCTCGCATTCACCGCTGCTGTTCGTAAGGTATTCCACGACAAACCAGGTGAGTTCGACCCACGTAAGTACTGCGGTCCTGCACGCGACCTCATGGAGCAGATGTACAAGCACAAGATCACTGAGGTGCTCGGTTCTGACGGCAAGCTCGCTCAGTGCTAATCAAGCAGCTTAGTATTAAAAGCTAAATAAACACGGCGCGCCCGAAACGTTCATTCGTTTCGGGCGCGCTTCTTTTGTTAGAATAGATGTCAGAGCTAAAACTGCCTTAACTTTTGCGTGCCACCTTCCGGCGCAGAATATGTGCATTGGTAGCCATCGAAATGAAAAAAGGTGAACCGTTTGGTTCACCTTTTTATATTTGTAAAAGTTAATAAGCATTACTTCAGTTCCATAATCTGCTTTGCAGTCTCATCATCAGGACGTACCTCAAGCAGCTTAGCAGCCCACTGCTTTGCGTCGGCTACCTTGTCGTTCTGTATGTAATGAACAGCAAGATATTGGTAAGCAGTGCCGAGCTTCTTCAAGTCGGCAGCTGTCTTCTCCGGCAGCGACTCGATCTTCTCAGCAAGCTTCTTGTAGTAAGGCATAGCCAAGCCAACCTTCAGATCAGGGTTGATAGCGTGGAATACGTTAGCCTGTTTGAAGAGAGCGTAAACAGCAGCATAGTCGTACTTCTCTGCAATAGTGCCGTAGATGTCAGCAGCCTTCTGCAAAGCAGCCTTCTTAGCAGCCTCGTCGGTAGCAGCCTCTGACTGCTCAAGATAGATGTCAGCGAAGTTGTCGTACTCCTTGTATGTGCACTCCTCACCCTTAGCAGCGAGGTATGCCTCGTAAGCAGCTACTGCCTCGTCGAACTTCTTTGCCTTGAGGTAAGCATCAGAGATGAGTTTGTTCACTTCCTTGTTCTCAGGATCAACCTCTGGAATATGCTTGTAAGCTGTGATAGCATCGTCTATACGACCTACGTTCAACAAAGCGTCAGCGTAGTAGGTGTAGTCGCTTGCTGTGTACTTAACAGTGTCGGTAGCAGCGAAAAGCTTGTCACCATACTCAACGGCTGTTGGGTAGTTCTTCTGCTTGTCAGAAGCGTAGAGCACAACGCGGTTGAATGAACCGTAGTTAGGATACTTCTGAATACCCTTCTGCGCGAGGCTTACTGCCTTGTTGTACTCCTCAAGAGCGTACGCTGTGAGAGCATAGTCGAAGAGGATATAGTCCTCTATGGTTGTCGGGTCAGCCACCTTGTCGTAGTGAGACATAGCCGACTTCAACAGACCATTGCGTGAGTACATACGACCTGCAGCAGCATCTACAGGATAGTCGGGCTTCACAGCGCGGAGCTTCTCAAGCATAGCGACAGCTCCGTCTGGGTCTACCTTCTGGTACACAGTAGCATATCTTACGTATGATGTCGGGTTAGCCGGCTCATAGTATGTACCCTGCTCATAGTAGCCAGCAGCCTTACCGCCGTCGTCCTGTGCAGAAGCGATATCGCCGAGGAGGATGTAGCCCTCAGCGCTCTTGCCGTTAGCCTTGATTGCAAGGTTAGCTATCTCTTCTGCCATCTGGTAGTTCTTAGCCTCAAGGAAAGCACGACCGAGAGCTGCGATAGCTGTAGCGTCCTTCTTGTAAGTCTTCTTGAAAGCCTTTACCTGATCCTTAGTAGCGATAGCGTCGCCCTTAGCATCTACAATCACTTTTGTGATGGCGTCGATATCAGCCTGTGATGTCTGCGCCATTGCTGGTACTGACAAGCCTGCGAGGAGCAGTCCAGCTACGAGGTATTTCATTGTTTTCATAGTTCTGTATAATTTGAATGTTAATATTCTGTTTATTTCATTGACGTACGACTACCGCTCTTGGTTTAAAGCGTGGGGGTGCGTATTAGCATACGTTTACGTTAATTAGCACAGCACAACTATTGGTTGTGTACCTGTACGTCGCGTATGGTTATCTCGCCACGTGTGGGGAGCAGACCTGCCTTAAAGAGGATGAGCTGACCCTTCGGCGACTCGATGAAGTGGGCAAAGCCCCAAGGCAGTCCGCGCTTCGGGTCGTTAAGCAACGCCCATATTGTGCGAACGAAAGGATAGCGTCCGTTGAGGAGCCACGCCTGATATGGTTTCCATGAGTTATATGGTGTGGCTTTATCGAGTTTCGATACCGACATCACGCGTATTGCCTTGTTCCATGTGGTATTGGTTGAGTCGCGCTTGTCGTTGAGCCAGTTGCTACCGATAACGCCGATGGCATTCGGGGTGGATGCTACGTAGTCGATAACGTCCTTACTGTCCTTTGCTGCGAATACGTTCGGACTGTCGATTGGCTTTCCGCCGAGGATTGAGTCGCAACAGTAGTTCACGGCACTCGACTTACGATTGTCGAAGCACACCCAAATCTCGCCAAGTTTTGAGCCTGGGTTCACCTCGCTCCACTTGGTTTTCTTGCCTAAGAGTATCGCCTTGATATCGTTGACGGTGATACATGAGTCGAGGTTCTGATTGTTGCAGATGAGTGCCATGCCGTCGTAGGCGAGACGCACTGCTTCGGGCAGCATATTCAAGCCGTCCTTCACGTATGTGTACTCCTTCGGAGTGAAATTGCGTGCGGTGATTGTGAGCCATGTCTTCTGCTGGAGGAGCATGTTGATGCCGTCAATCTCGTTGGTATAGATAGGCTTGAGCTTGGTGTTCGGGCATTGCATGTGATAGACTTCTACGAGTTCGTCGATTATCGGACTGAAGCTCTCGTCACACGCGAAGCTTATCTCACCTTGCGTAGTGGTATCGGTTCTACCGTCCTTACGCTTCTTTTCGCCACCGCAAGACATCATTACAAGCGTCATTGCAAGCAGTGCGAGTATAGAGATGTTCTTAAAATTCGTTTTCATAGTTGTATCTAAACAAATAGTTTAACACAATAATATATATAATGTATAGAATAACATTCACTTTAAGTGGACCACATGTGGGTCGTGGGGTGTGTCTGGCTACGTGTGCCGCAAAGGTGGTTAGGGGTATATTGGTTGTCGATTGCGTCGGAATACGATTCAAGTATATTGTCGATTGCGTCGGAATGCTTATTCAAGGTGCTAATGTTCGACAAACAAATGTTTATTTAAGCTACAACCATCCATGAGTTCCGGTATAAAGCCGAAGCTACGTGGATGGTTGTTATTGCTAATCTTACTGTCTAAGCATGTAAGATGTTCGTATGCGTCAAGATTACTGGAGACGGAATGCTACCGGCACCTGATACTTAACACGCACAGCTGAACCATTCTGCTTACCAGGAGTCCAGCGTGGCATGCTCTTAACCACGCGCATAGCCTCACGGTCGAGTGACGGGTCAACACCACGCAATATGCGTACATCGGTGATAGAACCATCGCGTTCAACAACGAAGCCTACAACAACACGACCCTGTACGCCGTTCTCGGCAGCTACTGTCGGATAGTGGATGTTGTTAGCGAGGTAGCTCATAAGTGCAGCGTCGCCACCAGGGAACATAGGCATCTGCTCTACGACTGTGAAGACCTTGGTTTCCTCAACATGCTTCGGAGGCTCCGGAGCTGCGATGTCTTCCTTGGCCTTGAGTACAGCGCCACCGACCTCGTCGTTACCCTCTACTGTGAAGGCACCGACAGCCTTGTCGCTCTTCTGTACCTCGTCGAGCTTAATCTCGTCCTCTTCCTTAACCTCTTCGTCCTTCTTGATGACAGGAGCGGTGAACTTAACAGAAGACTTAACCTGCTCTACGACCTTTTCAGGCTCTTGTCTGATTACTTCCTTCTTCTCAACCTTAGCCTCTTTCTTCTTTTCAGTCTGAAGTTTAGCGAGCTCCACTGCTTGAGTGTTCTCAACTTTCTTATTAGCCTCAGCCATTTTCTGAAGCTGAAGTCCGAGATAGAGAAGTGCTGCAGCAAGGCCTACGATTAACAAAGCCCAAACGTTACGCTTGGCAGTGCCTTTGCGCAACTTATAGGCTCCATATGCCTGGTTTCTGCCCTCAAACACGAGGTCAGTCCATTCATTGGATATCAAATCTATTTTTGACATTTCTTCGTCCTTTCTTTAATTATTAGTCATTTACTTGACACCTCTTGAGCTCAGAAGCTTAGCATCCTGCTCGTTGATCTTGTCAATGACATAAGTACCAATACTGCAGATAGTCATTTCGTCCAAAGCATCAACCATGTTCTTGTATGAAGCCTCGTCAGTACACTTGATGATGATGGTCATTGTCGGCACCTTGCCAGTCTCGAGCTCACCCTTCTTAATCTTAGTCAGCTCAGCGTCATACACTGCCTCTGGATAAGCAGCAGGGTTAGCGAGCTTCTTCTTGTCAAGAGCGTCCTTAGCCATCATAATGTCCTTAACAGGCTGCGAGCCGTCTTCGGTGATGTGGTTGAAGAGCACCGAGCGGATACCCTTCTGACCCCATGTTGTTTCCTTCAGACAGGTCGGGTCATCATACTTAGGCAGACCGTCAACGTGGTAGATCTTATCGTTACCACACACGTAGATAGTGACAGTCTGTGATGCCTTAGCAGCGTTACGATCCTTATCAGAGATATTCTCGTCGTTCGAAGGCATGGTTAAGTTCATAGTCTGAGGCTTAGCCAAAGATGTACAGAGCATGAAGAACGTGATAAGAAGCATCATCATGTCCACCATCGGCGTGAAGTCCACGCGGGTCTGCATCTTTTTCTGTCTGCTTGCTTTTTTCTTTGCCATGTCTTAGTCCTCCGAATTAGATTTAAGCGCGGTAATGAGATAGTAGCGGTTCTCGCTCATGTCCTGGAGCTCCGACATCATCTTCTTGATGGTCTTGTACGGAGTGCCTGCGTCCGCCTTGATGGCGAGCTTCATTTCCGAGCCGTTGTTATCGCGAGCCATCTTCACCCAATCCTGGAACTGGCTCATCTTACCGTCCACGCTATCAGTAGGGATACCCTTTGTAGCCTGGTATTCATTCAATTTTTCCTCCAAGTTCAGTGCAGATGCAAGGTCTTGCATCTCGACGCCGATAGAGGCAGCACTGCGGGCAGTTTCCATCTGTCCCTTAGTGAGCTGCACGCCATACTGGTCTGCCATGCCCTGAACGAGTTCGCCCATTCTCTTTGGATTATCCATTCCAACGAAGATACGGCCGTCCTTATCGCAGAGGATTGTCAAGACATTTGTCTCCGGCACCTTTACTTCAGATACCGAGCCCGGAGTAATGACCTTCACTGCTTCGTTCTTCACGAATGTTGATGTCAACATGAAGAAGGTGAGCAAGAGGACCATCACGTCGGACATAGGAGTCATATCTATCCAAACATCCGCTTTCTTAACTTTTACTTTACCCATAATGATAAATGTTTTAAAGGGTTAGTAAAATTAAGCCTCGTCTGCGTGGTTTGCTTCGTATGTCTTAGCAATAGTGTAACCTACTTCGTCAAGAGCGTATGTCAGCTTGTCAATCTTGTTTGAATAGTAGTTATATGAGACTACGGCTACCCATGATGTCAAAATACCAGATGCGGTATTAACGAGGGCCTCAGAGATACCTTCAGAAAGCTGGAGTGAGTCACCACCACCACCTGAAGCAAGAGCAGCAAATGAACGGATCATACCAACCACAGTACCGAAAAGAGCGGTAAGAGTACCGAGTGTAACGATAGTTGCGATGATAGGCATGTTCATCTGAAGTGTAGGCATCTCGAGCTGTGTAGCCTCCTCGTGAGCCTGCTGGATCTTAGAAACCTTAGCAGCACGCTTGAGGTTTGTAGTTGCCTCCATCTCCTTGTAAGCTGCGATAGAAGCGCCAACAACGTTAGCTACGCTACCCTGCTGCTTGTCGCAAAGCTCCTGTGCCTTAGCCATATCACCTGCTGTGATAGCCTTCTTTACAGAAACAACGAACTTACCGAGTGAGCTCTTACCGAAAGCTGTACGGAGAGCGAAGAAGCGCTCGATAGAGAGAGCGATTACAGAGAAGAGAAGAGTGATGATCACAGGAACGACAACACCACCTTTGTAGACTGTACCCATGAGGTTACCGTCCTTAACCGGCTGTGTCGGATCACCGTTTACGAAGTGCTCAGGTGCACCAAGGATGTACTTGAAGAAAAGCACTGCGAGTACAAAACATACAAGGATGATAAAGAACGCATTTTTAACACCCTGGAATCCTGAAGACTTCTTCGGATTCGCTTTAGCTTGTGTAGTTGCCATAATTTTTTGTAAAGTTTAATAAGTTATTAAATGGTTAATAAAAAAATTCATTTTTATGTTAGCACTATTTCAAATAGTATTAGTGGTTTCTTGCCTATATCCACACTCGATGCTATATCAGCATGGCAAAGTTAGCAAATAATGGCAAATAATCACCCTATTGTCATAGCTTTAACATTTTTTTATTTGAGTTTTGCCAGTGTCTCTTTAATACGGCGCATTGCTTCGCGAATATTATCGTCACTGGTGGCGTAACTCATGCGGAAACATTCGGGGTCGCCGAAGGCGTCACCGCCGACTGTTGCCACGTGTCCTTCTTCGAGCAGGAACATGGCAAGGTCGGTCGAGTTGTTGATGGTCTTGCCTTCGTAGCTCTTGCCGTAGAAACCTGAGCACTTGGGGAAGAGATAGAATGCACCCTGAGGGCAGTTCACCTCGAGTCCGGGTATCTCCTTTGCCAGCTCCACAATGAGGTCGCGACGGCGCTCAAAGGCTTTACGCATTGTCTCAACGCACTCCTGCGATGTGGTGTATGCTGCTTCTGCTGCCTTCTGGCTTACCGAACACGGACCGCTTGTATATTGTCCCTGCAGTTTGTTGCAGCCTTTGACAATCCACTCGGGTGCTGCAATGAAGCCGATACGCCAGCCTGTCATGGCGTATGCTTTCGACACACCGTTGACGATGATTGTGCGCTCCTTCATGCCGGGGAACTGAGCGATACTCTCGTGCTTGCCTACGTAGTTGATATGTTCGTATATCTCGTCGGCGAGTACGAACAGGTCGTCGTGACGCTTGATGACCTCTGCCAGTGCTTCAAGCTCGTCCTTTGTATATACGCTGCCGGTTGGGTTGCTTGGCGAGCAGAGTATGAGCATACGTGTCTTCGGTGTGATAGCCGCCTCAAATTGCTCGGGAGTCATCTTGAAGTTCTGCTCGAAACCTGCGTTCACAATGACCGGCGTACCACCTGCCAGCTTCACCATCTGCGGATAGCTCACCCAGTAAGGAGCCGGAATTATCACTTCTTCTCCGTCGTTGACGAGTGCCATCACTGTGTTGCAGACGCTCTGCTTGGCTCCGCTCGAGACGAGTATCTCGCTTGTTGTATAGTCGAGATTGTTTTCGTTCTTCAGTTTTGCCACGATAGCCTTACGCAGATCCATGTATCCCGGAACAGGCGAATAGCGTGAGAAGTTTTCGTCGACAGCCTTCTTTGCAGCCTCTTTAATGTGGTCGGGTGTGTTGAAGTCGGGCTCACCAACACTCATGTTGATTACGTCTATGCCCTGTGCCTTCATCTCGCCGCTCTTCTGCGACATCGCAAGTGTCTGTGACGGAGCGAGACGATTGAGTCGATTTGATAATTCTGCCATTATTATAAATATGTATAGTTATAATTTCTTGCAAAATTATAAAGAAATTCTGAGTTTGGCGAATAAAATAAAGAGGAATTAAAAGTAAAACTACAAAATGCAATGAGATTTTGTTCTTTTTTAAACATCCAGAGTCGTGGAAGTATGCATTGGACGGCGGACGCAACCTGATCGGACAGCGGACGCAACCTGATTGGACGGCGGACGGAATCTGATTGGGTGGCGG
>ERZ859923.32-NODE-32-length-99982-cov-7.083351_pt1 | contig 99982 bp, 77 predicted proteins | sample MGYA00510116_ERZ859923 | MGnify/ENA primary metagenome ERZ859923 (study PRJEB30046, sample SAMN00715168) | human gut metagenome | study: EMG produced TPA metagenomics assembly of the A metagenome-wide association study of gut microbiota in type 2... | reverse complement strand
AGCTGTTTGGGAACACACCTGCATAGCAGGTGGTTTATTTTTATTGCCAATACAACAAAGAATTTCCCACTGCACATTTATGCAGTAGGAAATTCCTTTGCCATACCTTCCTATTTTTCAAATCTCCACGAAGAAATATGATAATCCTTTCCCCGAAACACAAAATAAACATCATGCTCTCCCGTTACGCTCTGCGCAAGATTAGCTCTTATTTCTTCATACACATCTCCACCACCAGTAGGCTTCACGTCCACTTCCGCTACTTTCTTACCATTCTTTGCCACTTCAGGTCCATCCAGCCAAACCTCTATTTTTCCACTTTCCTTTTCCGAGGCAGCCTGAATACGAATACAATTTGCACCTTCCTCTGAAAAATCGACACTTGAAACGCCAAGCCAGTCTCCGGTATGAATCGAATCTACCACCATTTTATTCTGAGATTCAGATTCCTTTGTTCGCAGTCCTCCATTCCATGCCATCGTCGATGCATCACATTCTATATACGGATTCAACTGCACAACCGCAGATAGTCCTCCATATGTTGCTTTCGCCTCAATTGTCAGTTTTCCATTTGAATCTTCCCCTACATTAAGTTTATCCATATGCAATGTCCGGTACCCCTGCTTTGTTCCATATGCCGTTTCTTCCAGCATAGTTGTATGATATATAATATACCACTGCCCTTTAAACTGGATTAATTTATGATGATTATTATAATAGTTTCCAAACACCGATCCCGGATTAGCAAATAACTGTTTTTGATATTCAAATCCACTCATTGGCTTATCACTTGTCATAAAAGCAATACAGCAGCTTCCCGTTGTTTCATCACCGCTTGGAACCTTCCAGTTTGTACAATAAGAATATACATACGTTCCATTTATTTTATTAATTTCACTATCCTCAAACAAATAATACGGATCTAATTCTTCCGGGTCTGATACCAGACTGCACATATCTTCACCCAGTTTCACTACGCGCGCCGACTTTGGATGCTCACTATCCGTACCCGTTCCGCCGCCAAAATATAAATAACCAGTTCCGTCATCATCAACAAGAACCGCAGGATCAAACAGCCACGGTACTTCACTTGAGGAACAATTTGGGGTATCACGAGAAATCAGCCTTTTTCCACTTGGATCTTCCCATGGTCCTAACGGGGATTTTGAACGCAATACGCCAATTCCGTCTCCACCATTTGCAAAATAGAGATAAAACATAGTTCCATTTTTTTCTTCCCGTTTACAAATCGTTGGCGCCCAGGAATGTTTTGCCCATGTAGCCACTTCATTTACCTTAATAGTTCCATGATCTGTCCAGTTTACCAAATCCGCAGATGATATACAGCGCAGTTCACATGTATTGTATGAATTAGAAATTACATTACCTTTTGAATCCGTTTCCATTTTATCTGCTGTACCAAAAACATACAATCTTCCATCATATTCAACCGCCGTCGGGTCAGCCATAAAATTCTGTGTAATCAATGGGTTATTTCCAATCATACCTTTCTGTTCACTAAAACTTTTGGTCAATTGCAAATTATCCGTGTTTGCATCCTGTTCTTCAGATGGTGTGTAAGGGTCATAGCTTTTTTTCTCACCGGCAGAAACTGTATACTTGACATAAATCTTACTAATTTCCAAATCATCAATATTTACACCATAGGATGGTCCTTTAAAAAACAATTGTCCGGCTGCCGTCGTCGCCTCCAAATCATACAACAGCTCAATTTCACCACCAGTAAATCCAACCTCGTCATTGGTGTTAAATATATTGGAGTTCGTCGTCTGGCTATCATCAACAAGCCAGCTTCTGAATCCTTTTGTGCCATGATAAGTTCCTTTAAGCATTACGCTAAGAACTTCTCCTTTATTTATATTTTCCTTCAATGGAAACTGAAAATTCTCAGCATCCTGTATATGAAGTGTTTTCGTCTCTGAATCATAAGAACCAGCCTCACTGGCATTATTCATCCGGCATGTTGAAAGGTCTATCTCTTCATATCCTTCCGGCACATCCGACGCCGGAGTCTGGCTCGGCTGTGCCGTATCACTCGGTTCTGTCTTGGATGTATTATCCTGTGTCGCCGTAGGCGTCACTGTTGGTGTACTTTCTGTCTTCCTCGGATTTTTTGTGGTTTGCGGCACTTTCGTATTTGTAACATTTGTTTTTTTCGCTCCCTGCGCTCTAGCAACTTTCACTTTACATTTCAAGTGGTAATTCTTCTTTTTTGTCTTTACCTTAGCTACAACAACTGCCGTTCCTATTTTCTTTCCCGCAACAGTAACTTTGTTCTTTTTCTTTTTCGTTAATGTAATTATCTTTTTGGTTGTTTTCCACGTTGTCTTTAAAATCCCTTTACCCTTTATACGAATCGTTTTTTTCTGTCCTTTCTTCAGTGAAAGCACTTTTGTCTGCATTTTCGGTGCCGCTTTAGCACTTACCTCGTTCTCCATTCCGAGCGTGGTAAGCATTAATGCCGCTGCCATTCCACATGCAATTACTGATTTTGTTTTTCTTCGCATAAAAAAACCTCCTTTTTGAAATTGTTATTTATGATTTAATCATAACATATAAAAAAGAGAGGTTTCCATTCTACTTTTTTTGCTTCTATTGTAATTTTTGTGCATTCTTAATTTTTTCTTTTACGACGAAAATCTGAAGGCGAAATACTCATTTTCTTCTGAAAGACTTTAACAAAATAACTTTCACTGGAAAAGCCGCATTCTTTCGCAATTTCCTTTATCGTTTCATTACTGCTTGTCAAAAGTTCCATTGCATAATTCAGACGAACTTTGAGAAGATATTTAACCGGTGTCATACCACACTCCTGTTTGAATACTCTCGTCAGATAATTCTGGGACACGTGTAACTCTTCCGCTACTTCCAAAATACCATCAATTCTTTCAAATCGTCCTTCAATTATTTTCATTGCCTCTAATACCATAGGTGAAAACTTGTATCGTTCTGTCAATATCTCATGTGACAACTTGCACAAAAAATCATATGCTCCGGCAAACATCAAATACCGGCTGTCTAACAGAGACAATCTCCGTTTTATAATCAAATCTACCATGCTCGTAATCGCCATGCTGTTCGGCGGCATGTAAAATACTATTCCTGCTTTTTCAAGTATTTGATTGCAATATTTCTTAGTCTGTTTCGTAACAATAAACATAATCCAGCAGTACCGCCATTTTTCTTTTGTTCCAGGCTCCGGATACCGTTTTGTCTTCGACGGTTCAAAGATAAGAGCAGCGTGATTTTTCCCACATACATGTTTAATTCCCTTTTCATCTTCTACAATCCCACTTCCTTGTATTGTATACAAAAATGTGTATGTATAAATAGGTCGTTCATTGTGCTTAGTAACTTTATCCGGATACCACTCTGTCTCTACCCCAAGCGCAGTAAGCCTGAGTGGTCCCTCCAAAGTTTCTTCCTCACTCAAATATTCAAAACCAAAATGAAAATCATGATCAAACATTTACATTCCTCCTCAAAACATCTGAAAAAAAAACAGCCGACACATCTATATATATGCCAACTGTAAAAAACGGAGAAGGAGGGATTTGAACCCTCGCGCCGCTATTAACGACCTGCACCCTTTCCAGGGGTGTCCCTTCAACCTCTTGGGTACTTCTCCAGATAGTTGATTCTGATAATCTATATAATGATCGGCGGCACGAATGCCTAGCGGAGAGAGTGGGATTCGAACCCACGCGCCCTTTCGGACAAACGGTTTTCAAGACCGCCTCGTTATGACCACTTCGATATCTCTCCGAATGTGTGTCCATTTCCTTGTCATCTCTGTTGTTTACCTGACGACAAAAGCTATTCTAACAAAAAGGATTACTATTGTCAACACATTTTTACACAATTTTTATTATATTTTTTTCAGATGAGAAAAAGCCCATTTTATCATGGTTCCGGGCTTTTTCTCATTTGCATTGAATACAGTTTTCTTCCAAAATTGTGTTCAAAATCATTTAATTGTTACAACTATTTCTACTATTTGTTTTTTGTATACCCTCTACCCTTGCATGTTTTTTCCGGCAAGGTATAACTCCCAGTCAGTCATATGTTTTTCCATATTTGTTATCAGAACGACTTTAGCGTCATTCTCCGAATAGGTCACTTCTCTCTGCCATTTATAGAAATCCGGTCCATCTCCCAGATTCCTTACATAACCCATCAGCCGTTTCAGACAATAAGCCGTCTCCTTCACATCTGTCAGGCAGTCATTCGCATAGAAACCTGTCCATTTTCCATGTTCCCTCTCTCTCATGACACTGGCAGCCGCATTATATGCCTCTACAGCATTTCCCAACAAAAAGAAGCACTTTTTATACTCCTTCTTCTGATAAGTCCGGAAGCTTTCCGCAAACAGTATACTTCCCTTCAGACAATATTTGTGAATCTCCGTCTGCAGTAATACAGAATCCTTCCACAGTTCACTGCCTTTGACCACAGCGCAATCATGATGCAATTGCTCTATTTTATCACAGGTCGCATTGCATTTTGATTCAAACCAGTCCATCTGCTTATCAAATGCAGATTCTCCGGTACACCAGAACAGTTCTTCTACCGGTGCGGCTGCTCCGTCCCTCATCCATCCATAGATAAAATCCCGGACGACATAATTATAGAATTGTTCTCCTGCATGTTCGTCTTCTCTTTCACCAAAGGACAGCATAGCATCCGGATATCTGCTAATGCATTGCTCCATGCATGTCAGCTGATCCTCCGTGCAATCCGCTCCATAGTACTCCCGGATATAAGTTTTTCTGTGTTCTCCGGCTGTCAATGCCTTCTTTTTCCACAAGTTGGCTATAAAAGAAAGCGGATATACATGAGGCTTAATATTGGAAGCATTGATAACCCACAGATCTGTAATTCCATGATCCATGGCATCGTTCAATTCTTTTTCCACAAATTCCATAGAGTTTGGCAGCATGGTGATATGGTTGGCTGCCTGCAGATCATAGAACGATACATGATAATAGGTTCCCTGCAGACCTTTGTCGCCTTTTTCCGGCAACGCTGGCACTCTTGGATTATGATTACCCTGACGTCTGGAGACCATCTTGCCATAACCATTATCTGCCCAGATCATGATCACATCTTCGGGGATCTGCAGATGACCGTCGCGATACAATTCCAAAATCTCCCCATACAGGTTAGTACAGCACACTGCCCCCGGGATCTGCTCTCTGATCATGTCATATTGTTCCTGCATGATGCTGCTGATGAGATTTCCACGTTTTTCAGGAGTATCATAGGCAGGGTCATTCTCCCAAAAAGGGACATCTCCCTGTCCTCTAAATCCGATGTTCCAGATGACTTCCTCATTCTTCTGTCTCTCTATGGCATCCTTCCACAGCCCTTCAAATAAATTCTTGTATTTCAGATAGGAAGGCTCCAGATCCGGATAAGCTCGCAAGAACATTTCCGCCCCCAAAGGTTCCGCATGATGATGCGTGATCATCAGTCCCATATCCAATGCAATGGGAGCATAAATTTTTGAATTTTTATCCGTTCCGGGAATCACCAGATTACCACCGCAGCGAAGCAGCGCTTCAAATACCATTTCCCAGGGATATTCCTTCGACACGCCTGCTGTCCAGTGACTGATCAGCACTTCATCATTGATAAACCAACCGCGATAACGGATTCTGTTTTCTTCCGACTGATAATGTCCACACGGAATTTTTACATAAGGTTTTACTTTGATTTCCTGGTCATTCCAAAACCAGAACGGCAGAATTCCCAGATATTTTTCACTGAGTTCATTGAGCGCATAGATAAAAGAGCGGTCATTACTTCCATAGATTACGACCGTATCTTCGGATACTTCCATCTCATATGCCTCCGGCTCCAGTTTCTTCTGTCGCAATATCACAGTACCGCCCTCCCGGGCGGAAGCCTCCAGTGTCATTTCCATATCTCTCTCAAAGCGGGCATAGGCGTATTCTACCGCTTTTGTATTTTGTATTTCGCGCTGCAGACTTGTTGTCCGATGTAAAATAAAGTTTTTCCCCGACATTATGCCACCTCATTTTTCTTCCGGGTTCCGTTTTCTCTCATTTTAACGATTATCATTTAAAAATAACTTTTTGTTCCTCCCGATACTCCTTGGGTGACATCCCGTATTCCTTCCGGAATGCGCGGTAGAAGCTGGAATAGTCCTGAAATCCGTAGCGCTCGTAAACCTTACTGATATTTTCACCGCCCAGGATTGCTTCCCTGCATGCCTGCATTCTTTTCTTCAGGATGTACTGGTGTACGGAAATTCCTGCCTGTTCCTTGAAAATATGTGCGATATAGTATCGACTCACAAAAAATACGGAAGACAGTTTTTCCAGGGAGAGATCCTCCTCCAGGTTCTGTTCTATATAATAGATCAGATTCTGATATAGGTTTTCCTCCTTGATTTTTACCGGATGTTCCTTTTCGTAGATCTCGCGGTTAAGATGAAGGATCAGATCACTCACTAAAAGCGGTATCCTGGCTTTTCTTCCGTATCGTTCCATCTGGGTCTCTTCAATCAACTGGAAAATTTTATACTGTATCGTATTAAATTCCACCACGTCATGAGAATAGATCAGCTTGCCCTGCACCTGGGCCTGCTGCATCAGGTAACCGTATTCCGCAGACTGTTCCATCAGGTTTCCTGCGTATTCCCTGCTGATCCAGAATACAAAACGGCGATAGGGACAGTTTGACTGCTCCACAATGGCTCTGTGCCTACGTCCCGGAGGTATGATCACCATATCTCCACATTTTAACGGATAGATCTCGTTCTCAATCTGAATTTGGACATCCCCTTCTATGAAAAAATAAAATTCATAATAATTATGGGTGTGCATCTCGATCTTGGAGGTATATTTTTCATTATAATAGTAGATTTCAAAGTCTTTGGAAAGCATGTATTGTCTTGTGGTAAAGGCAGTCTGCAATTTTTTCTTCATACCGGACCTCCGTTTCTGACAGAATTGCATATTGGAGCAGCATCCTTTTATCTCATAATAAATCAGCACAGCAACTTTTGCAATATATGTAACAATTCTTTCACTTTGTTTTTTCCATGAAAAAAATATAATAAAATTATCAAATGAATGGAGGTAATCCCCTTATGGAAATGACTTTACGATGGTACGGATCCAAATTCGATACCGTAACCTTATCTCAGATCAGACAGATTCCGGGAGTCACCGGAGTCATCACTACTTTATACGATACTGCCCCCGGAGAGGTCTGGAGCAGAGAACGTATCGCCGCTCTGAAAGCGGAGGTAGCCGCTGCCGGACTGCATATCTCCGGAATCGAAAGCGTCAATGTACATGATGCGATCAAAACAGGTGCTCCCGACCGTGATCTCTACATTGACAACTATATTCAGACTTTGGAAAATCTGGGAAAAGAAGATATTCACCTGGTCTGCTATAATTTCATGCCGGTCTTTGACTGGACGAGAACCGAGCTTGCCAGAAAACGTCCGGATGGTTCCACAGTCTTAGCTTATACCCAGGAAGCGGTAGACGCTATCAATCCTGAGGAAATGTTCGCTTCCATCGCCGGAGATACCAACGGTACCATAATGCCCGGCTGGGAACCGGAGCGCATGGCGCATATCAAAGAGCTTTTTGCAATGTATGAGGATATCGATGATGAAAAATTATTCGAGAATCTGAAATACTTCCTGGAGCGGATCATGCCGGTATGCGATAAATACAATATTAACATGGCAATTCATCCCGATGATCCCGCCTGGAGTGTGTTCGGTCTGCCTCGTATCATTATTAATAAGAAAAACATCCTGCGTATGATGCAGATGGTAGACAATCCTCATAACGGTGTCACCTTCTGTTCCGGTTCCTACGGCACCAATCTGGAAAATGACCTGCCGGATATGATCCGTTCCCTGAAGGGGCGCATTCATTTTGCCCATGTCCGCAACCTGAAGTTCAACAGTCCCACTGATTTCGAGGAAGCGGCGCATCTGTCCTCTGACGGCACCTTCGATATGTACGAGATCATGCGTGCTCTGTATGAGATCGGTTTCGACGGTCCCATCCGTCCCGACCACGGTCGTATGATCTGGGGTGAGGTGGCAATGCCCGGTTACGGTCTGTACGATCGTGCCCTTGGTGCGACTTATCTGAACGGTCTGTGGGAGGCTATCGAGAAAGGAGCTGCTCGCTATGAGACTAAATAATGAAGGTTTAAAAGATAGAAAGTCCTGGGAAAACGCAGGTTATTCTCTGCCGGAGTATGATCGTGAAACCGTTACAAAAGCAACCCGCGAGAACCCTTTCTGGATTCATTTCGGTGCCGGTAACATCTTCCGCGCATTTCAGGCCAATGTCGTTCAGGATCTGTTGAATCAGGGAGTCCTCGACAGAGGTCTGGTGGTAGCGGAAGGCTATGATTATGAGATTATTCAAAAAATGAATCATCCACATGATGATTATAGTATCCTTGTGACATTAAAAGCTAACGGTACGGTGGAAAAGACGATCGTCGGCAGTGTTGTAGAGTCTCTGGCACTGGATTCTGATAACGCAGAACAGTTTCAGCGTCTGAAGGAGATTTTTGCCGCTGACAGTTTACAGATGGCTTCCTTCACCATTACAGAAAAAGGATATAATCTCTATGGTGCAGATGGTAAGTTTACTCCCCTGGTCGCTACAGATCTGGCTGCTGGTCCTGAGGCTCCCATCAGTTATATTGGAAAAGTAGCATCTCTATTATATGCAAGATTTCTTGCAGGAGAAAAGCCGATTGCCATGGTAAGCATGGATAACTGCTCTCATAACGGTGATAAACTTGCAGCAGCCATCGGTGCTTTTGCTGAAGGTTGGTCTCGGAACGGTCTGGCAGATAAAGATTTCGAAAGCTATATCAAGACAAGCGGCAAGGTCTCTTTCCCTTGGACCATGATCGATAAGATCACCCCCCGCCCGGATGCTTCTATCGAAGCACTCCTGAAAAAAGATGGTGTGGAGGAATTAGATCCAGTCATCACCGGTAAACATACTTACGTGGCACCTTTTGTTAATGCGGAGGAATGTCAATATCTGGTCATTGAGGATAATTTTCCGAATGGTCGTCCGGCATTAGAAAAAGGCGGTCTTATCTTCACGACCAGAGAGACTGTGGACAAAGTGGAAAAGATGAAGGTCTGCACCTGTCTCAACCCGCTGCATACTGCCCTGGCTGTGTTCGGATGCCTTATGGGATATACTCTGATCTCAGAGGAAATGAAAAATCCGAGTCTGAAGAAGCTGGTAGAGCAGATCGGATATACCGAAGGATTACCTGTAGTTGTAAATCCCGGCATCTTAGACCCTAAGGAATTCCTGGATACCGTATTAAATGTACGTATCCCCAATCCCTTCATGCCGGATACTCCCCAGAGAATTGCTACAGACACCTCACAGAAGCTGGCGATCCGTTTTGGAGAGACCATCAAAGCCTACGCTGCGGATCCGAAGCTGAATGTAGGGGATCTGAAGTTCATTCCCCTGGTATTTGCCGGGTGGTTAAGATATCTCATGGGAGTAGATGATAACGGCAAGGCATTTACTTTAAGCTCCGATCCCCGCCTGCAGGAGTTAACTGCTATAGTCAGTGGTATTTCTCTCGGAGCTTCCACTGATGTAGAAGCAGTTCTTGATAATGTGCTGTCGGATGCTTCCATCTGGGGCGTAGACCTGAAAGCCCTCGGTATGGATACCATAGTCTGCCGGTATTTCCAAGAGTTGATTGCCGGTCCCGGTGCCGTGGCAGCGGTTCTGAACAAATACACTTCCTAATCTTTATAAAACAAAAAATCCTGTTCCGGCGGCTTTTCTGTCGTTCGGAACAGGATTTCATTTTTTCATTTTTACAGATTCATATCATCTAACAACATGTCTGCATAGATACCGCCAAGTTCTCTCAATCCTCTGGCGATCAGAGATGCGAAATTCACAGCACCGTCATAACGAAGATGGGTATTATCCTCGGATTTCTCCGGGTGATTCTTATACTCGCCCTCCGGGAAGAACATATACCATCTTCTGCTATTCTTCTCTCCGGCTTTTTTTAACTCCATACGGCTCATGCTGTAGAGATCCACCAGAGGAACATTATTTTTCTCCGCGGTCTGCTTCATAGCAGCCACATAATCGGAATGTGCTCCGATCCCCAAGTGTTTCTCATCCATAAAGCATCTGCGCTCTAAGGGAGTGATCAGCACCGGATAAGCGCTGTGCTCTCTTGCCACACGGATAAAGGTTTCAAGATTCTCCATGTAAGTGGAAAAAGGCTCTGTATATCTGGTGGGATCCTCTTTTTTCTCGTCATTGTGTCCAAACTGGATAAACAGGAAATCTCCTGCACCAATTCTCTCCTCTATGGCTTTCAGTCTCCCCTCGTCCATAAAGCTCTTGGTGCTTCTGCCGTTCTTGGCATGATTGCGTACCTGATATTCTGGCTTTATAAATAAAGGAAATACCTGACCAATACCTGTCTGCGGATAAGTCGTGTAGTCATTGGTCTGGACCGTGGAATCTGCAGCCCAAAAAATTCTGTTCATTTCTGCCCTCATTTCTGCGCTTCCCCCGCGCATCTGTCATCCTGCAATACAGGAAACATGTTTTTGGATTTCTCTTAAAATACAACACAAGGGAAACCGAAGTTTCCCTTGTCTAAATCTAAATACGTGCGAGAAGAAAATCACTCCTTAACAGCGCCGATATTAACACCCTTTACGAAGTATTTCTGCAGGAAAGGATACAGTGCCATGAAAGGAAGGATTGCACATACGATCGCTGCATAGAACAGAGTGTTCTGGGATACCGAATACTGTGTAGTAGGGGTATCACCATCCATGATCATATTACGTAACTGATACTGGAAGTTAACCTGATCAGGATTGGTAATATAGATCTTAACGGTAGAATAGTCATTCCATACGGTAACTGCGAACATCAGACCGATGGAAGCCAGAGCTGCCTTGGACAGAGGAAGCACGATCTTGAAGAAGATTCCCATAGGGGAACATCCGTCGATCTCTGCTGCCTCGAACAGGCTGGCAGGTATTCCTTCGAAGAAGTTACGCATCAGTACCAGGTTGTACACGTTCATACCGTGCTTCACCACCAGGATCCACATGCTGTTAACCAGGTGTAACTGCTTCATTACCAGGTACTCAGGGATCATACCACCGGAGAAGATCATGGTAAACAGAAGGAAATATGCGAAGAAGTTACGTCCGGGCATATCAAACTGGATCAGTACATAGCCACCCAGGGTGGACAGGAGCAGACCAAGGAAAGTACCGAGCACAGTTGTGATAACGGAGTTGATGAAAGGTCTGTACAGTCTCTGGGTATGAATGATGGTCTTATAGCCATCTAAGGTAAAATCCTCCGGCCACAGTCTGAACTGGTATACACCCACAGCATTGAAGGAGTCTACTACTACCTTCCAGATAGGTACCAGTACCAGGAGGCCGATCAGAATAAATACGATGTAGTTTACAATATCGAATACATGAACCTTTTTCTTAGGTTTACGATAAGCTGTCTTTGCCACGTTTAACACCTCCTATACAATGCCACGGCCACGGGTCTTCTTACTAGCCCAGTTACATATCAGTACCAGGACACAGCCAACCAGGGACTTGAAGAGACCAACTGCTGTAGAGTAACCATAGTTCGGCAGAGCGATCGCGAATGTCTGACGATAAATATAAGTAGAAATAACATCAGACACACTGTATACCGCATTGTTGTACAATACGAATACGGACTCGAACATGTTCATAACCTTAGCAAGGTTCAGGATCAATACAGTGATAATAGTATTGGACAGTGCAGGCAGCGTTACGAAACGCATCTTCTGCATACGGGTTGCACCGTCGATGTCGGCTGCTTCATACAGCTCCGGATTGATACCTGCCAGAGTAGCCAGGAAGATAATAGTTCCCCAACCGGTCTCTTTCCAGATATTGATAATGTAGAAGATCGGTCTCCACCATGCAGTGCTTGCCAGGAAATAAATTCCCTTGGCATCCGGTGCCAGGATGCCCCAGTCACGCAGCAATCCATTTACCAGACCGGTAGAGGAAGGAGACAGGAACAAGCTGAAGATAGATGCAACTACTGCCCAGGACATAAAGTGAGGCAGATATATGATAGTCTGCAAAGTTTTCTTTGCAAAGAGATTTCCCATTTCATTTAAGAAGATTGATACGATGACCGCAGTGAAGGTCGTGATCAATAACTTCATAATACTCAGTTCCAATGTATTTCTGAATGCACTCCAGAACGCATCGGTCTTAAACATACTGTAAAAATGCTTCAGTCCTACAAAAGTAGGAGCACCTACGGGCTTGTAATCGTAGAATGCATAACGAATACCAAGCATGGGCCAGTAATACATGATCAAAATGAACACAAATACAGGCAGGAACATCAAATAATAGCCTCTGTTATTCCAGATCCGGAGACCAAGAGGCTTGTGACGTACTTCTACGCCGGTGGATGTGGTGATTTTCTTTTTCTTGCTCATACCATCCCTCTTCCTTTCGACTTCATCTCACACATTCTTTTCTCTCTAAAATATCCTGTCCCATGGGTTTTTGCATCCCGGCGGGACAGGATAATTATATCATGTTTTTGTAGCTTCTGCTACTATATTGCAGATATTATTACTGGTTCAGTTCAGCTAAGCACTGATCAATGATAGATCCAACAGTATCAACGTAGGTCTGCATAGCTGCATCTACATCGCCACCGTCAACTACTACTGCTGTGATAGCTGCCAGCTTAGCATCATAGATGGTACCGGACTCGTTGGTGTAGGTCTCAGAGGTAGGAGACTGAGGAGCATCCTTACAGTTCTCGGTGAAGAACTTGTTGCCTTCTGCAGCCAGGCTGGAAATATCGTTAAAGCCATTGTCCAGAGAGCAGATAACCAGAGCGGGATCCATAGCGTTCTTCTTCCATACGGAGTTAGGATCGTTAGGAGACTGCTTTAAGTGGAACGTACCGTCTTCGTACTCGTAGGTCTTCTCTTTTTCAGTACCTGCATTGATGGTGAAGCTTTCAGCCTTGGTAGACCAGTGAACATCCTCTGCACCGTAGGTCCACAGAGTCTGAACCTTGTCACCATCCATCATGGTCTCAATGAATGCATCGAAGATAGCCTGCTCACGGGAGTTGTCTCCGTCACCGTCATCAATGATAACCCATACAGGAGCTTCTCTGTTCAGGTAAGCGCCAACCTCAGCGATAGGAGCCAGCTCAACCAGCTTGTCGTCAACACCGTTCTTGATCAGGTTATCGGTCAGAGTCTGATACCAGGAACCTGCCCAGTAAGTGAATACACCTGAAGAACCGGTCTGATCGTTGGAGAACCATTTCTCACGAGCGATCTTGGTGGAAGCGGTCAGGGTCTCAGGATCGATAGCGCCATCCTTGTAAGCCTGCTGTAATCTTAACAGAGCTGCCTTGGTAGCATCGGTCTGGAATCCATCGTACCAGGTACCGTTGTCATCCTGCAGGATTGCGGGATAAGAATCCTGCCAGAACTCAGGCAGATAGTTTACGTAAGGAGCTTCGTTACCAACGAAACCAGCTGCGATAACACCATAGGTATCACCGGTTACGCCGTTACCATCGGGATCTTCGTTGTGGAACTTTAACAGCATGTTGTAGTAATCATCATAAGTCTTGATATCTTCAGCCTTCAGGCCAACTGCATCTAACCATGCCTGCTTAACATAGGTAACACATCCATTACCATAGGTAGGAGCGAAGCCATACAGATGACCTTCCTCATCCTTCAGGTTCTCATTGATCTCAGGCAGGATCAGGTGAGACTGGAATTTAGCGTTTGCATATGCTTCGGACATATCCCACAGCAGACCGGTAGGAGCATACTGCTTGAACATATCTGCACTCATGATCATAACGTCGGGGTAATCACCACCTGCGAACAGACGACCTACTGCATCGGTATAACCGGAGTGGTCTAACTGCTGGATGTTCATCTTAATAGGATGACCGATTGCTTCGGATACTGCATCATCCCACTGCTGAACGAATTCAGCCTGGCCGTTATCAACGGTTGCGGTCAGAGTACCATTAACTACTACGTTAATCTCCTCCAGATTGTAAGCTTCGGTGGAAGCCTCGGTAGAAGCTGCTGCGCTGTCAGTTGCTGCTGCGCTCTGTGCAGGAGCATCGTTGCTGCTTCCGCATGCTGCTAAGGAAGCTACCATAGCAGATGCTAAAAGTACGGATAATACTTTTCTCTTCATTTTGTTCCTCCCTAAAAATTTGGAATCATGATTTGTCATGGGGTCATTCCCTTGACTTGCCCTCACCTTACCATCCGTCACCGGGAAAAACAAGTTACAATTTTTGCGTTCGGGTGCAAATTTTGACCACCGGTTCTGCAAACCCTTGATTTTACTGCGTTCTTTGAAAGTACTTACATTTGATATTTTTAAATTTGAAAGGGGTTACATCTTGCTTCCTTTGTAAGTAACTGATACAATAGACATGATTTATTCGGTATATTATCTAAAAAAATTGAGACATGGGAGTGATCATGAATGATTTTTAATAAAAAAGAAGCCCCTAATGATACAAATTATACAAGCCACAACAATACATTAATGCTGAAAATGGTAACCTCTTACAGTATTTTCCTGCTGATCATTCTGGTTTTGTTCCTCTTTTTATACCGTTCTACGATAAATAACGCGCGTGATTCTTATGATCAACAGAACGAGACAACCCTGATCAGCAATGCAGAGCTGTTTGAAAGCGATCTGAACATTATGGAGGTGTATTGCCGGCAGCTTTTGCAGAACGACACCTTCCGTAAGGTCATGAATTATCAGAATACTTACTATCCTTTTACGGAGATGGGGAATGAATTACAGAATTCTCTGGCAACAAATGTGTATGCGGAAGCACTTCTTCCTTTAAAAGAGTCCTTTGTCTATTTTCCGGAGACGGACTATGTATTGAATCCTACTTATTTCATATCCGCAAAACGGTTCTATAACTGGATTCAGAAATACTCTTCTACCGAAAAGGAACTGTGGCACTCCTACATGACGGAACCGGAATACAAGAACCGCTTTCTTCCTATGGATCAGTTCATGCCAAATTACAGTGAAAAATACTATATGTATATCATCGACCTGAACGATCTCTACTATATGGATGCCAATGCAAAAGTATGCTTTATCTTCGAACAGGATAAAATGGCGGATCTGTTCGACTGTGTACAGATGGATGGGGATAATTTCCTAGCAGTGACCGCAGAAGATGGCTCCAACGTGCTTACGATAAACACCCCGGACAGCATTTCCGCAGAAATGCTAGATTCCCTGAACTTTAATAAGGGATATGCCCAGGTTCGTCTGAACGGTCAGTCCTTTACTTTGGGAAAATACATTTCCGATGGCACCGGTTATTCTTATTATTTCAGTTTTCCTCCCTATAAAGTGACCGGGGGGCTTGGAGGCACACAGTTATTTTTCATTTTACTGGCAATGGTTGCACTGGTGATCGGCGGTTCTCTGGTATATTATTTTTCCCGTCGGAATGTACGGCCTATTATTGAACTCGGTCAGGAGCTGCAGACTGCTGTGGAAGTACAAAAGAATCTGCAGGAGGTTGTAGACAGCCAGCGTCCCATTATCTGTACCTCTTATGTCCGACAGCTTTTGTCCGGTACGGCTACATCCGAAGACGAGGTGGCTTATATGGAAAACTATCTGGGGATCACTGCTTCTTCTTATTATAATGTGTTATATATTGTGTACTATAATAACTTCGGCGATAATGTAGAAAATGCTCTTCCCGGCGGCGTGGAATCTGTCGAGGAGCTGGAGAAGATCATCGAGTCCGCACTGGAGAATTTCTTCGGTACACCACTTTTCTACTTCAGCCCTTCGGACCGTACCTATTCTGTCCTGCTCCATTGTTCTGAAGAGGAAGCAAAAAATCTGATCCTGAAGATCAACAATTGTATTTTACGACTTCATGATTATCTGCTGGATACCTACGACATCTGGCTCTTCGCCGGTATCGGTCGCAATACGGATTCCCTGATGAATGTTTGGGAATGCTACCAGCAGGCCTCCGAAGCCGTAAGTTATACGACGAAGAACTATATTTTCTTCCCGTATGAATTTATTAAGAAGGATTCCAACGTGTTCTATTATCCGCCGGAGATCTCAACGAAGCTGATCCACTTCATCTCCACGGGCAATACGCCGCAGGTATTGGAGCTGTTCAACCTGATCCATCAGGAGAATATCGAGGAACGTACCCTGCCGGTCAACCTGTTAAAGTACCTGCTGTCAGATATCCGCAACACTTTATTAAAAGCAAGATTTGCACTGCCGCAGGATGCGGATCCCGAAGCCGTAAAGGTTCTGGATGAGCGTTTCAATGAGCACCTGACCTTCAAATTGTGCGAAGATCTTGCATTATCCCTGTGTAATCTCTTCGGTAATAAAGAGGATGACAATACATTATCTACTACGATTGAGAAATATATTAACGATAATTATAAGGATCCTTCGTTGGGTTTAAACAAGATTTCGGATGAGTTTCAGATCTCCGAGAGCTATTTCTCTCATATGTTTAAGGAAAAGACCGGGGTCAACTTCTCCACGTATCTGGAGAATATCCGGATGACAGAGGCTGCCAGACTGATCCAGGAGACCGATATCAGCTTAAATGAGCTGTATATCGCTGTGGGATATAATAATTCCAATACTTTCCGACGTGCATTCAAGAAAGTATACGGAGTAACTCCCAGTGCCATGCGGGAGAAATAGAATAATAATAAAACAGCCGGGGCACGAAGGATTTAATCCTCCAGAAATGCCTCGGCTGTCTTCATATCTTCCGGTGTTGTGATCTTAATATTCTGATAGGATGCTTCCACCAGCTTCACCCGGGACTCGGTAAACATCTCCACCACGCTGGCATCGTCTGTTACCTGAATGCCCTGCTCCTGCAGCTTTGGAAGCCTGTTTTTCAGTCGCTCATACGCCTGCAGGATCAGGTTGGTCTCAAATACCTGCGGTGTCTGAATATTCCAGACGCTCCTGCGGTCCGGTGTGGAAAGTGCAAAGCCATTGCCATCGCTGATCTTCACGGTATCCTTGCTCTGTACCGCTGCCACACACGCCTGATACTGTACAGCAGCCGCATAGGTGTCTTCCAGAATTTTCTCCGTCAGGAAAGGTCTTGCGCCGTCATGGATAAACACATAACCATGCTCATTCGGACACTTAAGGCGTCCGTCCGCGATCAGCTGCAATGCCCTGCTCACAGAGAGATACCGTTCCGCTCCGCCGGAAGTAATGATATTCACCTTCGTAAAATGGTATTTCTGCACGATTTCTTCCCGGACATAGGGAATATCCTGTTCCGAAGTCACCAGAATACAGTCATCGATGATCTTTGACTCTTCTACCGCATGCAATGCATACCAGATCAGAGGTCTGCCCTTTAACGGAAGGAACTGTTTCGCCACTGCGGAGTGCATCCTGCTTCCGCTGCCGGCTGCCAGGATAATGGCAGTACAACGCGGTTTTTCCTTGTTTCCATCCTCTTTTTCTGTTTTATATGCCGCAAAATCTTCTGTGAAATACTCTTCTGTTACTCTGTCTATCATATTCATGTCAGTCTTTCTATAATGTCTTCTATCGTTAATACTCCTTAGCGTTCTCCCAATTTTAAATTCGGGACCGCATTCAGGTCATAGCCGCTGCGGACACCTTTGATATATTCATAATAACCCGCCACACCGATCATCGCTGCATTGTCAGTGCAGAAGATCGGAGAAGGATGATAAAATGCAATATTTCGTTTGCCGCACTCTTCTTCAAAGGCTGCCCGCAGAGAAGAATTGGATGCCACGCCACCGGCAATGGCAAATTTATTCAGGCCATAGGCTTTTACAGCATGCAGTGAATGACTTACCAGCACATCTACCACTGCTTTTTGGAAAGAAGCAGCCACATCTGCCTGATTATAGCTTTCTCCCTTCATCTGACAACCGTTTAAATAATTCAATACCGCGGATTTCAGACCACTGAAGCTGAAGTCGTACTCGTTTTCCGCCACTGCCGCCCTGGGGAAATGAATCGCATCGGGATTGCCCTCCTTTGATACCTTATCGATCTTAGGTCCTCCGGGATAGCCCAGCCCGATGGCACGCGCCACCTTGTCAAAAGCCTCACCCGCCGCATCATCCCTGGTCCGTCCGATGATCTCATATTCTCCGTAATCCTTGACCACCACCAGATGCGAATGTCCGCCGGAAGCCACCAGACAGATAAAAGGAGGCTCCAATTCCTTATTTTCTATAAAATTTGCACTGATATGTCCCTCAATGTGATGAACACCTACCAGAGGAATACCGGTAGCAAAGCTGATGGCTTTGGCTTCGGATACCCCCACCAGAAGTGCTCCCACCAGTCCCGGTCCGTAGGTCACCGCAATCGCCGTGATATCGTCAAGTGTCACATGGGCATCGGCAAGTGCCTGCTCAATGACCTGGTTGATCTTCTCGATATGCTTCCGGGATGCGATCTCCGGCACCACGCCGCCGTACAACGTATGTAAGGCAATCTGAGAGGAGATCACGTTGGAAAGTACCTCTCTGCCGTTTTTTACCACCGATGCCGCTGTCTCATCACAGGAGCTCTCAATTCCCAAAATATAAATGTCTTTTTGTTTTTCTGTCTCTGTCATTTTTCTGCCTGCTTTGTTCTAATTATTGTCTGTCTGTTCCTGCTTACTGTTCAACTGGTCCGCCGTTTCCCAACCATAGATCTTCCATCTGCGATTGTCATCTCTGCGTAACAGATATACCATGACGGTAGAACTTTTTTTGCCATTTTCCGTCATCGTGTAACCGCAGGATATTCGTGCAAAGGAATATCCATCCGCTGTGTAATAGTCCACATTTGTGCTTGATGCAAGAGAAACACTCGTTATTTTTCTCTTATTGTTTTTATAATTCTGCACTTCTCCCTGCAGACGGATGAGGTAGGATTCTTCTTCGTTGTTCTCCCTGAGTTCCTCATCAAATAATTGCAGTGACTTTTTCCCCAGTTCCTGAAGTTCTTCCTCCGTGCAGTCTTCATTATAAAAACATTTCATCAGATCGTTATAATATTTGACCACTTCCTTCGGTGTCGAAGGATAATTGTTCTCGAGGTTTCGGGAAAGTGCGGTGTCGATTTCCGACATCACCGCTTCCTGTTGCTCGGTGCGATGCGTTCCGGACAGATACGCATAATATCCTACCACCAGCACGAGTAAGAAGATGAAAAAGACTGTAATCTTAGTCACGGATGTGTTGGTTTTCTTCATAAGATCGTTCACTCTCCCTCGTCAAATTTCAGTTCCATGGTCCAACCATCCTTCGCCGCATAAGTCGCCGGAAATATCTTCCGCACATCCTCCATGAATTCCTCCGGTCTGGTCATGGACGGGCTGTAGTGGGTCAGCCATAATTTCGGTACTTCCGCTTCTTTTGCAATCTTCGCCGCCTCATACATGGTCATGTGCTTGTGTTCTCTGGCTTTCACCAGTTTATCCGGCTCTCCGTACATACCTTCCAGGATCAGCAGATCCGATCCTTTGGAATTCTGTCGGATGCTCTCCGTAGGTCGGGTATCGGTACTGTAGGTTACTTTCAGGCCCTTGCGCTCCGCTCCCAATACCATATCCGGTGTAAATACTCTGCCGTTCTCTTCCAGGGTCTCTCCTTTTTGCAGACGGCTCCAGAATTTCATGGGGATTTCCTGCTCCATGGCTCTGTCCTTATCAAATCGACCCGCCCGGTCAATCACCATACTGTACCCATAACAGAGTACATTATGGTTGACCCTGAAAGCTTCCAGCCGAAAACCTTCAAAAGAAAAAGTCTGGGCATTTTCTGTAATCTCAATGCATTTCACTTCAAAGGGAAGTTCCGGTGCGATCACCCTCAACGAAGCCACCACTTTGGTAAGCCCCCTGGGGCCGATCAGGAGCAGAGGCTCTGTCCGCTCTGCATTTCCCATGGTCAGAAGCATCCCCGGCAGACCGCTGATGTGATCCGCATGGAAATGAGTAAAGCAGATAATATCAATAGGATTGGGACTCCAGCCTTTTTCCCGCATGGCGATCTGGGTTCCCTCTCCGCAGTCGATCAGAATACTTTTTCCATTATATCGCATCATCAGGGAAGTCAGCCATCTGTAAGGTAGCGGCATCATTCCTCCTGTTCCCAATAAGCAAACGTCTAACATTCTTCCTCGCAATCCTGCCTTCACAGCATCTGTTGTTCTATCTATAATAATTCTGTCTCCGGTACTTCTTCCACCGGAATGACAAATCTGCCGATCCAACTGTCGTAGCAATCCTCACACAGATCAAAGACATGTCTCATACCGTCTTTCCTGCTAAAATATCCAAAGCGGACATCTGCGGTGAAATATCCCTCCCGGATGATTTCCTTTTCTACTTTTAATTCTCTGCCGCAGGCGTTACATAGTATCTGTGTTAATTTACCGTTTTCTGACTTTCGCATCTTACCTTCCACCTTTCTGATCGTAAAAACAGTTTCCTCTTTCACTATCATAGCAAATAAATCGCCGGATGGTGGTGGTAATACTTGTTAACGGCGCCACATGATCATGGCATCTTCGGTAGGTTTCTCATAAAATCCGGGACGAATCCCTTCCGAGACGAAACCAAACTTTTCATATAAACGGATCGCCGGCGCATTGCTCACTCTGACTTCCAAAGTATATGCCGTAATGCCGCGCTCTGCCCCCAGTCGGAGCAGTTCTTCGAGCATTTTGCTTCCCACTCCCAGATTCCGGTACTCCGGTGCCGTTACCACGTTGTCGATATTACCCTCATGAAAACTGTCCGTCAGTCCGGCGCAGCCGGCGATATGTCCATCAGTCTCCGCCACCACATACAGGCAATAGTCTCTTAGAAGCAGTCCTCTGAAATCCTCCGCAGACCAGGGCATGCTGAAGGATGCAGCTTCGATACGGCTCAGTTCTTCGATATCTGTATCCCGCAGGGGGCGAACCTCTATCTTCATGCCTGTGCCTCTTTTGCGGCTCGCTCCTGCTCTTCCCGTTCCCTCTCTGCCTGACTCTTACGCAGGTATTCGGGCTCATGCTCCGCAGCGGTCACTGTCTTTCCCTGTGCATAATAAATAGCTCCGAGAGAAGCCACACTGGCTGCCCGCTGTCTGTTATTGGCTGCGGGAGCAAAGGAAAACGGCACCTTCATTCCTTCTGTGATCTGCTTCCGGTATACCGGCACGCCGTCTCCCAAAAAGATCACTTCACGTCCCAGGCGGTTCAGTTCGTCCACCAGTTCGTCCACAGGAGATGCGCACTGATCCTTAACACAATGCATCACAAGCTGCTGTTCACAACTTCCAGCCTCTGCTTCTGCCTTACAAAATTCATAGATCCCGGTGTATACCTGATTCCTTCTGGCATCCATAATGGGGCAGACCAGCTTGTCCGTCCCCCAGAGATTAAATGCAAGTCCTTCCAGTGTCGGCACCTCTATCAACGGCAGATTCAGTGCCAGACCAAGTCCCTTCGCAGTTGCTGCCCCGATTCTCAATCCGGTAAAGGATCCTGGACCTGCGGAGATAGCAATGGCATCAATGGTAGAAAGATCCAGGTCGATCATCTGCCGGATCTCGTCCAACATCGGAAGTAATGTCTGGGAATGTGTTTTCTTATAATCTGTGGTATACTCTGCGATCAGGACATCGTCTTCCACGACGGCGGCACTTGCCACCAGTCCGGAACTGTCCAAAGCTAATATTTTCATACTGTAGTCATCTCCTCAATCGTGATCCGGCGATAATCGAAGCCCTTCTCCAGATCCTTTTCTATGGTCACCTGTCTGTAGTGCTCCGGCAGGATCTCTTCGATCAGATTCGCCCACTCGATCAGGCACAATCCCTCACCGTAAAAACAGTCCTCGTAACCGATCTCTTCCATCTCCTCCACATCTCCGATGCGGTACACATCAAAATGATAAAAAGGCATGCGGCCTTCCTCATAGATCTGCACAATGGTAAAGGTGGGGCTGTTGACCGGTTCCGTAATTCCAAGACCGTCTGCCACTCCCTGGGTAAATACAGTCTTGCCCACACCCAGATCACCGATCAGGGTATAGACCTGCCCGGGAAGTGCTTCTAAGCCGATCCGCTGTCCCAGTGCAAAAGTCTCCTGCGCGCTGTGAGTCTCTATGATTTCTTTTTTAAATTCTTTGTTTGCTGTGGAATCACCTGTTGTCATTTTTCTTACACTTTCTATAGACACCGTAATAGCCGTTGTTACTTTCCGGATAAGCTCTCTGCTCTATGGCATTTCTAGCTGCGGATCTTCACCTTTGCAGGGGGCATATGCGTGGAAATCATTTCGATAACATCCGTTGTCTTATCCTGCATCTGACTTTTGGGAAATATCGTTGCATTATTCTTTGCCGTATAGACAATGATGCTGCGCCCGGTGGAGACTGCTTTCAGACAGTCCTCCCATGCCTGACAGGTGGAACTGTCTCCCTGAGAAATAGTAATGCCGTTCTCATCCAGGACATAATGCAGTGGTTCCCTGAAGACCGGATTATTCGCTACCTGCTGTTTGCTTTTGATAAAAAGCGTCCAGGGGAGATATAACAGGATCACCACTCCCAGGATCAGATAGATCCAGTACTGTCTGGAAATTCCCACAACAACGCCCAGTGCTCCGATCACCGCTCCCAAAAGTCCGGACACGCTGTTATAGCTGTGCCGTAATAAAAAATCATATAAGTCCCCCGATGTAATCTTCACATCCAATTCTACCATAACGTGCTCTTTCCTCTATAATAATGTATGATGCCAGGAGCAAAAGGACTAACCCCACATGCGCCTGCTCATAGGCGGTTAAAAGGCCCCGGGCTCCGTCTGTGCATAAAACTGCATACTATAGAGAACATTATAAATTTTTTCCCATAAAAAAGCAAGTAAAGAACCGCAGGGATTTATAATCTGTCACCTGCGGTTCACTGATTTCTTATTTTATAATTTTGATTATTTACTCATGGCGCAGTGCCTCGATAGGGCTCAATTTTGCCGCTTTTTTCGCTGGATAGATACCGAAGAAGATACCCACCGCAGAGGAAAACAGGCTGGCTCCCAGTACCGTTCCTACGCTTACTTTTGCGGTAAAACCGATCAGACTGCAGATGCCAAAAGCTCCTGCCACTCCGATGGTAATACCGATCAGACCTCCCAGCAGGGTGATGATCGCCGACTCCGACAAAAACTGTAGCAGAATGGATCCGGTTCTCGCTCCCAGTGCTTTCCGGATACCGATCTCTCTGGTACGCTCCGTGACAGATACCAGCATGATGTTCATAACGCCGATACCGCCTACCAGCAGAGAGATGGCTGCTACGAACACTACAAAGATAGTAATGTAGCTTAAGATCTGATCCATCTGGCTCATAATATCATTAAAATTCTGTACAGAGATGACATTCTGTCCTCTGACACCATGCCTGTTCTCTAGCAGACGCACCGTATCCTGCGCCACCTGAGAGGCATTTTCCGCGCCATCACTGACGATCAGCAGGTCCGTATAATTCACATAGAATCCATATCCCTCGGAAATTGTGGAGATAGGTGCCTCCATGGTCACCGTACCGTTTCCTCCCATTCCAAACAGCTTCGATGCGTTGTCCTTACGGATACCAACAATCGTAAATTCCTGTGTCACTCCATACAACGTATAATCAAAGCTCATTCCGATCACATTGGTATTACCAAACAGCGTTTTCGCGCTGCTCTCCGTAATGACGCAGACTTTGTTCGCCGTATAATAATCGGAATCTGTAAAATAACGTCCTTTGATGATCGGATCCTGGCTCGAATATTCCAGTCCCGCCTTACCGAAAGTTGCAGTAGCATCAAAGGTTCCCTTTCTGCCGGTGGCGCTTCCGCTGAAACTCCAGGACGGTGTTACCGCCTTGACATTTGGGACTTTCTCCAGAATGGCATCCATATCCTCTTCCGTGAATACCACCTCTGTTCCGTTTTCTGCGGTATCGCTGCTATAAACGGCGATCTGACCGCCCGCCATAGAATTCAGTTCTCCGTTGATCCCACTTTTCACGCCATTACCTATGGAGATGATCATGATCACAGAGGAGATTCCTATGATAATGCCCAGCATGGTCAGGATCGAACGTCCCTTATTACTGCGGATATTCATCAATGCAATTTTGATGTATTCCCATACTTGTGTCATGGATCCGCCTCCTACTGTTCCATGGGCACAGCCGTTACTGCCATGCCCTCCTCCAGGCTGACACCCGTGAGGCTGTTCACAATGATCTGGTCTTCCTCGGTAATGCCCTCCAGGACCTCTGTGTATTCATCGGAGGAGATTCCGCAGGTAATTGCCCTCTTAACTACCATGCCGTTCTCGATCACATAGAGGAAATCTCCGTTTTTATCCGCATTGATCGCTTCTACCGGGATCAACAATGTATCCTGTGCACTGTTGGTATGTACGGTCAGCTTTGCATCCAGTCCCAGAATGATCTTGTCATCCGGGTTAGTCAGATGTACTTCTACCCCTACCATGGGCGTATTGGAGGCATTCAGTGTTGCCATACGATTGATCTTACTGATCTCGCCTTCGTATTTATTGCCGGAGATGGTAATATCTACTTTCTGCCCGATGGCAAGTTTTGCCACATCGGACTTGGAAGCATCAAAGGAAACCTTCACATTCTGGCTGCTCTCCAGTGTGATCAGCTGTGCGCCCTCCGCCACACTGGCTCCGGATACACCGGTGCATTCCGTTACGATACCGTCAAAATCAGCTACAATGCCTTTCTTCGCAGAATAATACTGTTCCTCCGCCTCTTTGTATGTCAGCTGTGCCAGATCTCTGTCAGCAGCGTACCCTTGGGACTGATAACCGTTTAAGATCGATCCTTCACCGGCATCCTTCTGTGCCTGCATCTTCGCTTTATAAGTTTCACATTCCTCAATATGTTCCTGTACGGAAGCGATCTCATTCTGCATATTTACCACGTAATCGCTGGATCCTGCAATGGACTGCACATAAGAATTTCTCGCCTGGCTGGCGCTGATATCCTGGAGTTCCTTATTGATTTCTTTCGCACGGTCTGCACTGGTAGCGGAATTCTGCAGTTCCTTGCTCAAATCGGCGGATTTTCTGGATAATTCATAACTTTCTTCGGATAACTGTCTCTGGGTTTCTCTCTGACTCTTTGCAAGTTTATCCTGCAGTTCCTTCAGATAAGCCTTATAGTCCGCCAGCTGCTGATCCAGCACTGCCAGGTTCGTGTTGGCTTCGTTTAATTTGGCCTGACTCTTGCTGTTCTCTGTCATGGTACTGTTATAGGAAGCATTGCTCTTGGTCTGCTGCAGGGTTGCCTCCTGCAGACGCTCCTCCATCTGCTCCATGTCATAGGTCATCAGCACATCCCCTGCCTTGACAGCATCACCGGCTGCCACATTGACTTCGTTTAATCTGCCACCTACCGGCGCAAAGAGAACCGCTTTCTCTTCACTGACTACCTTGCCGCTGGTGCTGACATTTTCCTCGATGTCACCGCGGAATGCGTTAGTAGTGCTGACCATGACACCCGCACTGCCGGAAAATGCACAGCTTACCATACGGATCACGATCAGTATGATTATGATAGCAGCAATAATAATAGGTGCTTTTTTACGTTTTTTGCCGATTTTACCTGCCTTCTGTTCTCTTTTTGTTTCTTTTAACTTTCTCTTTTCTTCCTTCTTCATTGCCTTGCTTTCTTTTGCACTCAGTGCCTGTTCTGTCTTTTCCTGTTGTTCCATGATCCTCATGATCCCTTTCTATTTTTATCCTCATATCGTTAAGATGTCGGAGGCAAAATCCCCGACTTTGCTGCCTGCGGATTGCTTCGTGCTACGCACTCCCACCGGATCGATCTGCCCGGAGTCGGATTCTATTTTTCCGTCACGGATCTTGATCACTCGCTTCGCCTGTGCTGCGATCTCATTATCATGTGTGATCAATATGACGGTTCTTCCTTCTTTATGTAATCCTTTCAGAATATCCATGATCTCTTTCGTGGAATTGGAGTCCAGATTACCTGTGGGTTCATCCGCCAGGATCACCGGAGGTGCCTGGGCTATGGCTCTGGCTATCGCCACTCTCTGCTGCTGACCACCGGACATCTCCGAAGGCTTATGATCCATACGATGCTCGAGGCCTACCTTTTTCAAGGCCTTCACGGACAGCTCTTCCCGCACACTTTTGGATACTCCCCTATAGATCAGAGGCAGCTCCACATTTTCCAATGCCGTCAGATTCGGGATCAGATTAAAGCCCTGAAAGATAAACCCGATCTCCCGGTTCCGGATGTCGGACAATTCATCGTCAGATAATGCGGACACGTCCTGTTCATGCAGCCAATATTCCCCACTGGTAGGCACATCCAGACAGCCCAGCATATTCATCAGTGTAGATTTTCCACTTCCGGAATGCCCGATGATAGCCACAAATTCCTGCTCATCGATGGTCAGACTGACATGATCCAGGGCGCGCACTTCATTTTCCCCCGGGTTATAGATTTTACACACATCCTTGATCTCTACTAATGCGCTCATTTCTCACCTGCTCCTGTTATTTATTTCTGTTTTTACTTGTTTTATTGTATCGTTGTACTACGTGCATAATACAATAATTTCTTTTGAGTGTCAACATTTATTTATCCTCAAATCTATGCACAATACACTATCAGATAAATCGGAAAAAAAAGCTGTGAAAATTCTAAAGATTTTCTATATTGACTTTTATTTCACAAAGTGATATATTCCATCCATAAGGTAAAGTTCTTCAGGGTTGGGTGTAATTCCCTACTGGCGGTAATAGGTCATCCTTAAGTCCGCGACCCGCAGATGCAATTCTGCGGCTGATCCGGTGTGAATCCGGGACCAACAGTACAGTCTGGATGAAAGAAGACGTATCACTTATATTTTTTGTGATACCCATGCCCCGGAAGCTTGTATTCCGGGGCTTTTTTTGAAGGCTTTCCTTGATTTTTCTCATAGGAAAGGAGTTCTGAAATGAACAAATTAATGCAAACTGTAACTGAAAATGTGGCCTATGTAGTCATCTTCCTGGCGGTCATCGTGGGCTGTTTCCTGGTGTCTGTGGTGCTGGAAAAGGGCGCGCAGAAGAAAAACGGCATCTCGGAGCCGATCTTCAATACGAGAAAGCTTGCCATGATCGGTATGTTTTCCGCCATCGCCATGATCCTGCATGTGCTGGACTTCCCCATCTTTTTTGCCCCCGGCTTCTATAAAATGGACTTCAGTGAGCTGCCGATCTTAGTCGGTTCCTTTGCTTTCGGTCCTGTAGCAGGTGTCATGATGGAATTCGTGAAGGTACTGTTGAAGCTATGCATAAAAGGTACCTCTACCGCCTTCATCGGCGATCTGGCGAACTTCGTAGTGGGCTGCAGCCTGATCATCCCTGCTTCCGCTGTGTACTCTTTTAAGAAGACAAAGAAAAGCGCAATCATCGCCTGCATTGTGGGTACTCTGGTCATGACCGTATTTGGCACCGCATTCAATGCCGTATATCTGCTTCCCGCGTTCTCCAAATTCTACGGAATGCCTCTGGATGCCATTCTGGCAATGGGAGCCGAGGTCAATCCGCTGGCAAAGGAAGGCAGCATTGTAAGCTTCGTGGTGGCATGTGTGGCTCCCATGAATCTCATCAAGGGAACGCTGGTGTCTGTCGTAACCCTGCTGATCTACAAACCGTTAAGCCCCATCATCAAGACCGGTCACAAAGCATAAAAAGCATAATTGATGAACTCAAAACAGGGACAGCCGTTATCTGCTGTCCCTGTTTTTTAATACCTACGGATGCTCCGTACCAGACATGTACCACTGGCACATAGCCCCCTGGCATCATTCTATATTCTTACTGCTTCTGGATCTTCATGGTCAGACCGATACGTTTCTTTGCCATATCTACGGTGAGTACCTGCACATCCACGATATCTCCGACGCTGACAGCTTCCAACGGATGCTTGATATAGCGGTCGGTGATCTGGGAGATATGCACCAGTCCGTCCTGATGGACACCGATATCCACGAACACACCGAAGTCAATGACATTACGCACGGTTCCCTTTAAGATCATACCGGGTTTTAAATCCTTCATATCCAGGACATCACTGCGCAGGATCGGTTTCGGCATATCGTCTCTGGGATCTCTGCCCGGCTTCTCCAGTTCCTTCAGAATATCTGTCAGCGTGATCTCACCAATGCCCAGTTCCTCTGCTAAAAGCTTCTTATTTTTAATCCGCTTCTCCAGACCGGACATATCCTTTGCATCATTTACTGCATTTTTAGCTACAGGTGCCGTCTGCTTTGCAGAGGTCTGCGCAGAATTGTCAAAAGTCACACCGCCCATAGCCGCTGCGAGAGCCTTGCCCATAGCGGTATTGGTATTGTGTACCCGAACTGCTTTACCTTTTTGTTCTTCCCGCTTCTTCGGTGCATTGACTGTGCCGTTACCATTCTTCTGTCCGTCTGCCTGCGCAGCGCTGCTCCTGCCGGAAGCTTTTTTTGCAGCCGCCTGCTTCTGGGCTTCCTTAATATCTTCCATGGTCAGTCCCAGCTTCTCCATCAACTGTTCTGCAGCTTCATAGGACTCGGGATGGACACTTGTGGCATCCAGCGGATTCTTGCCATCCGGGATCCTCAGAAAACCGGCACACTGCTCATACGCCTTAGGCCCCAGCTTCGGTACCTTTAACAGCTGTTTTCTGTTTACAAAACGTCCGTTATTTTCTCTATAATCCACGATATTCTTCGCAATCGTCTTGTTAATACCGGAGACATATTCGAGTAAAGATGCGGATGCCGTATTCAGATCCACACCGACTTTATTTACGCTGTCCTCTACCACGCCGCTTAAGGCATCGCTTAATTTCTTCTGATTCATGTCATGCTGGTACTGACCGACACCGATGGACTTGGGATCGATCTTCACCAGTTCTGCCAGGGGATCCTGTAATCTTCTGGCGATGGATGCAGCACTTCTCTGTCCCACGTCAAAATTAGGAAACTCTTCTGTCGCCAGCTTACTTGCGGAGTATACGGAAGCACCTGCCTCGTTGACGATCACATACTGTACCGGACGATCCAGTTCCTTCAACAGCTCTACGATTACCTGCTCGGACTCTCTGGAGGCCGTACCATTTCCCACAGAAATTAAATCCACATTATATTTTTTGATCAGTTTCTTCAGCTCGGCTTTGGACTCCTCCACCTTATTCTGCGGTGCTGTAGGGAAGATCACTTTCGTATCCAGCACTTTTCCGGTAGCATCTACCACTGCCAGTTTACAGCCGGTACGGAACGCCGGATCCCAACCCAAGACCACTTTTCCTGCGATAGGCGGCTGCAATAGCAGCTGCTCTAAATTTTTGCCGAAGACATTGATAGCTCCGTCCTCTGCCTTTTCTGTCAGATCGTTACGGATCTCTCTTTCAATAGCGGGTGCTATTAAACGATCATAGCTGTCTTCCACTGCAGCACAGATTACCGGTGTGGTATACTCATTTTCCTTCGTGATCAGCTTTTTCTCCAGATAACGCAGAATACGCTCCTTAGGTGCATTGACTTTTACAGTCAGTACTTTTTCTGCCTCTCCACGGTTCAATGCCAGTACCCTGTGACCTGCAATCTTCTTCACAGGCTCTTCAAAATTGTAATACATCTCGTAGACGCTCTGAGCCTTCTCATCCTTCGCAGTACTGCTCACAATACCTTCCTCTACGGTGATATTACGGATGTAGAGACGATGATCCGCATCATCGGAGATCATCTCGGCAATAATATCCTGTGCTCCCTGCAATGCTTCCTCCGGAGTCTTTACTTCTTTTTCTTCGGAAACATACTTGGTCGCCTCGGTAAGCAACGGTTCTGTTGCCTCCTGGCGCAGAATGTATTCTGCCAGAGGTTCCAGCCCCTTCTCCTTTGCAATACTGGCACGGGTCTTTCTCTTGGGCCGATAGGGTCGGTACAGATCCTCTACCACTACCAGCGTCTGAGCTGCCAGAATCTTCTCCTTTAACTCATCGGTAAGTTTTCCCTGTTCCTCGATACTCTTCAGCACCTGCTCCTTTTTATCTTCCAGACTTCTCAGATAGGTCAGTCTCTCATCGAGATTACGCAGCTGCTCGTCGTTCAGAGATCCGGTGACCTCCTTACGATAACGGGAGATGAAAGGGATGGTATTTCCCTCATCAATCAGCTTCACCGCAGCTTCCACCTGCCATTTTTCTACCTGAAGTTCTTCTTTGATTTTCTGTATAATATCCATAGTTCCTCCTGATGACATATTGTCATTTTGTTTTGCGCATGGATCTATTATACTGGATATCGGAAGTTTTCTCAATCTTTTCATTTTTATAGAGTAAAGTTTTTGTCAGTTGAATAAAAGAAAAAAAGAGAGTACCAACATCTCTGTTATAATGGATTTGACTAGAATCTAAAACACAGTCGATGGAGGTACTCTCATGAAAAACATTATAGCATACTCAGCGGAAAAGCTGTACAGGGATTTTGAAAAGGCGGATGAACTTTTTCTCTTATCCGGGATGAAGGATATGGAGTTGTACGAGAAACAGCTTGCGGAGGCTGCGAGAAAGGCAACGGCGGAGCATATGGCAGCCCTGTACAGCGACATGGACCGTATGCTGTGTGAGGATATTTCCAGAGCAGAAAAATATACCATCCAGAGGCATGATGAACGCCAGCTGCTGACGACAGTGGGACCGGTCCGTTTTACCCACACGCTGTTCCGGAGCCGTAAGGACGGAACCTGCCATTATCTTCTGGATGAATGGATGGAACTGGATGCCCATGAAAGACTGAGCAGCCGTGCGGAAGCTGAGGTGCTGGCAGAGGCGGTAAAGACCAGCTATGCCAGTGCTGCCAGGGCACTGGGAGAAGATTCTGTGATCAGCAAGACAGCCGTCATGGATAAGGTACATGGGATCCAGACAGAACTGCCCTTTCCGAAGCCGGAGAAGAAAAAGAGTGTGGAGTACCTTTATATCGAGGCAGACGAGGATCACATCCACAAGCAGGAGAAAAACGGAACAGAGAAGAAGGGCAGCATGATCGGGAAGCTGCTGTATCTGTATGAAGGACAGGAAAAGAAAGACGGGCGGAAGGAACTGAAGAATGTCTTCTACCTGGGAGGTCTTTGCAGCGGGGGAGAAGCAAACAGACATCTGTTTGAACGGATGCAGGAATACATTGACACGAACTACGAGAGCCGGTATCTGAATGCGGTGTATATCAGTGGAGATGGAGGAGCATGGATCAAAGCAGGGGCGGAATCCATTGAAAAAGGAGTTCCGGTACTGGATAAGTTCCACATGATGAAATATATCAACAAGGCAGCCAACCAGATGCTGGATGAGGCAGGAGAAGCCAAAGGACGGCTGTGGAAAGCCCTGTATAAGGGAAAGAAGAAAAAGTTTGTAAAGACCATAAAAGCTATCCGGAAATGTGCACCAAACGAAAACGTAGTGAATGACTGTGAGGAGTATCTGCTGAACAACTGGGACAGTGCAGTGAGAAGAATGCAGGATAAAAATGTCTATGGATGCAGTGCAGAAGGACATGTGAGCCATATGTATTCCGACCGTATGAGTTCCCGCCCGATGGGCTGGAGTGAAGCCGGAGCGGATGCGATGTGCCAGCTGAGATGCTATGTGAAGGATTACGGAGAAGAAAAGATACTGGAACTGGTAAAGTACCGTCGCAGCCATAAACAGGAGGAGGCAACGGGAACCGAGGGGATATCCGTGCGTCCAAACAGGGGATATATGAGGAGTCTGCTGCTCCACCATCATGACAATGACAGGGTATACATCGAAAAGATGCAGGCAACCATTCCGAGTATAGACATACGGAAAAAGCTGGCGATCCGGGAGCGTCTGGGTGGTATTTGACAAAAGGCCATGAGAGAAGTAGACTATGAGAAAACGATCTGGGCAAGTCTATAGCAGGGAATCTTCTGCGACTCTCCAACTGACAGTAAGTTTACTCTATCTTTCATTTTTATTTCATTTGCTTATTACAGGAAAAAATGGTACAGTACTTAATATAAGCGCGGCAGACAAATTCACCACATGCCGCCCGGAAATGAGGCTTTCTATGGATTATTATCAGAATCAGAATAACGAAATGAATCAAAATATACCGCAGATCGATCCGAAATACAGGGGGTTATCGATCGCTTCTATGGTCTGCGGCATCTGTTCCCTGGTATTATGCTGCACAGGACTGCTGTCCATCCCTGCCGGTGCTCTTGGCATTCTCTTTGCAATGCTTACCAGAAAAAAGGGACAGCGTATGAGCAGTATGTGTGTCGCCGGAATCTGGCTGTCCTGTGTGGGACTGGCACTCGGTATCTTCATCACGATCAGCAGCATTGTCACGGTATTTACCGATCCTTCTTACAGGAATATGCTGGATCAGATGTACCAGCAGATGTACGGTGTCGATATGGAAGGATTCTGGCAGTCGTACCTGTAAGACATGCCGGTATTTTTCGATGGATTCTGTGGTTACGAAATAATAAAAAGAAAAGAGGATTTCTATGACACAATATACATCCAGAGCCCAACTCAAAGAAAAAGCCAGAGATCAGATGGCAGGGCATTACGGCAATGCCATCCTGCTGTCCATCTGCCGGAGTCTGATCGTATTTTCCCTCACCTTTGCCGTCAGCATGACCTTCACTATGATCCTTACCGTACGGACAATTATGGGAGGAAGCGCAGAGACATCTCTGACGGAATATCTGCTTTTGACGGCGACTACGACTTTATTGTCGATCTTTGCCGGAGTGTTTCAGACCGGCATTACATTATTCTATCTGAATACTGCCTGCAACAGGCCTGCTGTAACCGCCAATCTATTCTACGGCTTCAAATACTTATTCAAAAAATCGCTTGGGATCTCCGCAGTACTGATCCTGCTGAATACGGCATGTACACTTCCTTTTGATATCTGCTATTTTCTCCTGCGGTCAGGGAAAGGCTTTGATACCATAACCATGGCAATCCTGTGCATTGTGCTTATGGTCATCGGTATGTGTATCTATATTCCGTTATCCCTTGGTTTATCCCAGGCTTACTATTTACTGTTGGATTTCCCCCAGTATAATGCCATGGAGCTGATGAAATTAAGCTTCCGAATTATGAAGGGACATAAATGGGAGCTGTTCTGCTTACAAATGAGTTTCCTGCCGCTGGGATTTCTGTGTTTGCTGAGCTTTGGTATCGGGAGCCTATGGCTGGTGCCATATATGAACATGACCCAGACCTTATATTTTCTGGATCTGATGCAGAACGAGCGCCAATAACGGATATTTATTATGATTATTATGTATACAAAAACACATTCCATAAGTCAAACGCCTATGGAATGTGTTTTATTTGTTTCTTAGTATTAATTATGAATTCTCTGTCTTCTTATCTCCCTGCACACTGAGCCATTTCAGATAGCCATTGATGAAGATATCCAAGCCGCCATCAAGTACTGCGTCCACATTACCTGTCTCCACATCGGTACGGTGATCCTTGACCAGTGTGTACGGCTGTAATACATAGGAACGGATCTGGTTGCCCCAGCCGATCTCCTTGACTTCGCCGCGGATATCCGACAGCTTCTCGGCATTTGCTTCCTTTTTTAACAGATACAGCTTGGCTTTCAGCATCTGCATAGCCTTATCCTTGTTCTGGAACTGGCTTCGTTCGTTCTGACACTGCACTACTGTTCCCGTCGGGATATGGGTGATACGGATAGCAGATGATGTCTTGTTGATGTGCTGACCACCGGCACCACTGCTTCGATAAGTATCAATGCGCAGATCTTTCTCATCAATATCCACATCCAGATCTCCTTCGATATCCGGCATAACATCCAGAGATACAAAGGATGTCTGACGCTTGCCCTGGGCATTGAAAGGAGAGATACGCACCAGACGGTGTACCCCCTTCTCCGACTTCAGATAGCCATAGGCATTCAGACCATTGACCTGGAAAGTCACTGACTTGATCCCGGCCTCATCACCATCCAGGTAGTCCAGTACTTCAATGGTAAAGCCCTTGCGCTCCGCCCAACGGGTATACATACGATACAGCATACCGCACCAGTCACAGCTCTCGGTACCGCCGGCACCGGCATTGAGCTTTAAGATCGCATTGTTCTTATCATATTCTCCGGACAATAGGGTACCAATCCTAAGTTCGTCGAATTCCCTGATGAATTCATCCAGCTCTCCACGGATTTCCGGGATCAGAGACTCATCGTTCTCCTCATATCCCATGTCGATCAGAGTCAGGATATCATCGTACTGTGTAGAAAGCTTATCACACTCTCCTACCGTATCCTTCAGGTTCTTCAGTTCTTTCATTTTCTGGTTGGAACGCTCCGGGTCATCCCAGAATCCGGGAGCCTCCATCTCACGTTCCATTTCTTCGATCCGCTTTGCCTTGTTAGCAAGGTCAAAGTGAATCCCTCACTTCCGCTAAAGGTGTTTCGTAGGACAGAATTTCTGTCTTCATCTGATCTAATTCAACCACTTAACGTCACCTACTTTCTTATTCTATTATTTTCTATTATCGTAATTCTCACTTTTTACGGCAGGCACACCGTCTGCCCGCGCTGCCGCACTGTCTTCCGCTGTCGTCAGAAAACATCAGGCCTTCCGTCCGCAGCAGTTCTTGTATTTTTTACCGCTTCCGCAGGGGCAGGGATCATTCGGGTAAACCTTTGCATTTTCACGCTTTACAGGTCCCTTCGGTAAGGAATCGTCCTTGTTCGTGCCGGTGATCTTCGCCTGCTGCTCACGCTCTACCTTCTGTTCGATCTTGATATGGAACAGAAGTCTCACAGTCTCTTCCCGGATGTTCTGGGTCATCTCATCGAACATCTCGTAACCGCTCATCTTGTACTCTACCAGAGGATCTCTCTGTCCGTATGCCTGTAAGCCCACGCCCTGACGTAGCTGCTCCATGTCGTCGATATGATCCATCCACTTACGGTCGATGACCTTCAGCAGAACCACACGCTCCAGCTCACGGATGGCTTCGGGTTCGGGGAACTCGGCCTCTTTTGCTTCGTACAGCTTCACAGCTTCTTCCTTTAACTGCTGCTTTAAGCTGTTCTTCTTGGGCTTCTTCACACGCTCCGGTGTCAGAGGCTGTAACGGGATCGTAGGAATGAGCAGGGTATTTAACTCATTGAAATCCCAGTCGGAGATATCTGCGTCGTCATTGATACAAATATCTACACAGTTCTCGGTAATATCGGTGATCATCTTGTAGATCACATCGCGCATGCTCTCGCCGTTCAGTACCCGCAGACGCTCCTCGTAGATGATCTCTCTCTGTTCACTCATGACACGGTCATACTCTAACAGATTCTTACGGATACCGTAGTTGTTGCTCTCAATCTTTTTCTGTGCGGATTCGATGGCATTGGTCAATGCCTTGTGCTCGATCTCCTGTCCCTCGGGGATACCTAAGGTATTGAACATACTGATCAGGCGCTCGGAACCGAACAGTCTCATCAGATCGTCCTCCAGAGAGATGTAGAACTTGGACTCACCGGGATCTCCCTGACGTCCGGAACGACCACGCAGCTGATTATCAATACGTCTGGACTCATGACGCTCGGTACCGATGATCTTCAGTCCGCCGGCGGCTCTCGCTTCCTCATCCAGCTTGATATCCGTACCACGACCTGCCATGTTGGTAGCGATGGTTACCGCACCGTGTACACCGGCATCGGCTACGATCTCTGCTTCCAGTTCATGGAATTTTGCATTCAGGACCTTGTGCTGAATGCCGCGCTTAGTCAACATTCTGCTCAGCTCCTCACTGGCTTCGATCGTGATCGTACCTACCAGTACAGGCTGTCCTGTGGCATGCGCTTCCTCTACCGCATTCACGATAGCGTTCAGTTTCTCTCTCTTCGTCTTGTATACAGCATCCTGCAGATCCTTACGGATAACGGGACGGTTCGTAGGGATCACAACAACATCCATGCCGTAGATCTCACGGAACTCGGTCTCCTCCGTGAGAGCTGTACCGGTCATACCACACTTTTTATCGAATAAATTAAAGAAGTTCTGGAAGGTAATGGATGCAAGCGTCTTACTTTCTCTCTTCACCTTTACATGCTCTTTTGCTTCGATTGCCTGATGCAGACCGTCGGAATAACGGCGTCCCGGCATGATACGTCCGGTAAATTCATCGACGATCAGTACCTGGTCATCTTTTACCACGTAATCCTTATCACGGAACATCAGATTATGGGCACGCAATGCCAGAATGATATTGTGCTGGATCTCCAGGTTCTCGGGATCAGCGAAGTTATCAATGTGGAAGAATCTCTCAACCTTCTCCATACCTGCTGCGGTCAGGTTGATGATCTTATCCTTTTCGTTAACGACGAAGTCTCCGGTCTCTTCCTGTACCACACCCATAATGGCATCCATCTTGGTCAGTTCCTGTACGTCATCACCGCGCTTCATCTGACGTGCCAGCAGATCACACATCTCGTACAGAGCTGTGGACTTGCCGCTCTGTCCGGAAATGATCAGAGGGGTTCTCGCTTCATCGATCAGTACGGAGTCCACCTCATCGATGATGGCATAATGCAGTCCACGCAGAACCAGCTGTTCCTTGTAAATAACCATGTTATCACGCAGATAATCAAATCCCAGCTCGTTGTTGGTAACATAAGTGATATCACACTTGTAAGCTTCCTGTCTCTCCTCGGAGGTCATGCTGTTGAGTACCACACCGACCTTCAGTCCCAGGAACTCATGTACCTGACCCATCCACTCCGCGTCACGCTTCGCCAGATAGTCATTGACGGTAACGACATGGACACCCTTGCCTTCCAAAGCATTCAGGTAAGCAGGAAGTGTAGACACCAGTGTCTTACCTTCACCGGTACGCATCTCTGCGATACGTCCCTGATGCAGGATGATACCACCGATCAGCTGTACTCTGTAGTGTTCCATGTTCAGAACACGCTTTGCAGCCTCTCTTACGGTTGCATAAGCCTCCGGAAGCAGATCGTCCAGAGTCTCTCCCTCGGTCAGACGCTTCTTATACTCCTCGGTCTTACCCCGCAGTTCCTCATCGGAAAGTGCCTGCATTGCAGGGCGGAGTGCCTCGATCTTGTCCACCAGAGGTTCAATACGCTTCAGTTCTCTGGAACTGTGCGTGCCAAATATCTTCTCAATAACGCTCATTTTTTCCTCATTTCCACACCCTTTTGACAATAAAATGTCCATGGGTCTTCGCATAATTCAAAGGTTATTGTAGCAGATTTTCCTCTATGTTTCAACCTTTCAATGTGCCCATAGGCGTGAAAAGGCTGTAAAAATTTTATGAACAGGATGTTGCCTGCGCATTGACTGCCAAAATTGACAGTATTGCTGAAAATTATTATAATGGATTCAGTTAATTTCTTTTCATGACAAGGAGCGTAATACTTATGAAAAGGTTGTCTATCACCCAACTGGTTCCCGGCATGACCGCCGCCGAAGACGTCTATGATCTGGACCATGAGCTTCTGATACAAAAAGGGACCGTCCTTACGGACAAACTGATCACCAAGCTGGATCTGTACGGTATCCTCACCATTTTTGTCGAGGATATCATACAACCCGTACAGCCTGCAGAGGATTCTACTGACACTGAGCTCTCTTACTCCGAGCGCATTAAGAGTTCTCCGGAATTTCAACTGTTCAAGACAGATTTTGAAAATGATGTTGAACTGTTCCGGGAAAATATGAATCTCGTGATTCAAAAAAATACCTCTTTAGATGTGAATACCCTATTGAAGAACACCATGGCCATCGTGGCCAATCATTCCGGCAGCATCAGCATTCTGGACATGCTTCAGAACATGCGGGAATATGATGATTCCACCTACACTCACAGTCTGAATGTTGCCCTGATCTGCAACATACTGGCCGGATGGCTGAAGCTGTCTTGCGAGGAAGTTGAGCTGGCCACTGCCTGTGGTCTGTTCCATGATATCGGTAAACTGCTGATACCTTATTCTATCATTTCAAAACCGGGAAAGCTGTCCGAGGAAGAATTTGCAACGATCAAAAAGCATCCCACCCTGGGGTACCAGCTTCTCCTGTCCCAGGATGTGGATGATCATGTGAAAAATGCCGCCCTCATGCATCACGAACGCAGCGACGGCAGCGGTTATCCTTTGAAATTAAAAGGCAATCAGATCGACCCTTATGCAAGAATCGTGGCTATTGCCGATGTCTACGATGCCATGACCGCTGCCCGCTGTTACAGAGGACCTTTGTGCCCATTCCGTGTCATCGAGATGTTCGAGGCAGAAGGCTTCCAGAAATACGATGTCTCCATCCTGCTTCCTTTTCTGGAAAATGTGGTCAATTCCTGTCTGCAGAACCGTTGTCTGTTAAGCGATGGGCGGAAAGGAACGATCATTTATATCAACAAAGACAAGCTTTCCCGGCCTATCGTACAATGTGGCGGAGAGTATGTGAACCTGGCGGACCAGCCGGATTTAGAGATTGTGCGTCTGCTTTAAGTTATTCAGGTATCAGCCATACAGGACCTTAGGCTGCATTGTGTTGTAGATGTCGCATGCAGCGTTTCTTTCCATAAAAACAGCATCTACAGAATGGAGTTATTTATGTCAGACAAGACTTCCTTGCATTATTATGTCAATATGCCCGGAAATACCCTTCCGGGCACTTCTTTTTCTACTATTACTGAAGCACTGACCGCCCTGACGGATTCATCCTGCTTATCATGCGAAAAGCAGTTCCCGGCTCCCGTTTCTGATCTGCCTCCTGTGATCGTACACATCGGGGAGGGTATTTATCGGGAAAAATTAATCATCACCAGACCAAATGTCACCTTCGAAGGGGCCGGTGCAGACAAGACTATTCTTGTCTACGGAGATGCCGCCTTTGATCTTATGCCTGAGGGAGATAAACGCGGAACCTTCCGCACCGCTTCCGTCCGGATCGACACCCATGATTTTACTGCAAAACATCTGACTTTTCAGAATGATTCCGGTTTCGGACATACCGTAGGGCAGGCGCTGGCGGTCTATGTAGACGGTGACCGCAATGCTTTTTATGACTGCCGTTTTCTTGGCAGCCAGGACACGGTCTTCGATGCACCTCTGCCGTTAAAAGAGGCGCAGCCCGGAGGCTTCAAGGGGCCCGGAGAATTCAAGCCCCGCACGATTGGACGTCATTATTATGAGAATTGTTTTATTCAGGGAGACGTGGATTTCATCTTCGGCAGCGGCATCGCCTGGTTTGAGCATTGTACGATCTACTCGAAGCTTCCCGGAGACCGGGTCCCTCCGGAGAGTCCAGAGGATGAAGTGATCTACGGCTATGTGACCGCAGCCTCCACTCCCATGGAAGAACCCTACGGCTATGTCTTCCATGAATGCAGCCTGGAGAGCGACTGTCCTCCCCATTCCATCTACCTGGGACGTCCCTGGAGAGAATGGGCGAAGACCGTATTCTTACACTGTGAACTGGGGGCACACATCCATCCCGCCGGCTGGCAGGACTGGAAGAAACCCCATGGTCATTTCTATTACGGAGAATATGCTTCTTACGGTCCCGGCGCTTCCCCTGACACCCGCGCAGACTTTTCCCACCAGTTGACAGATGCGGAGGCTGCGGAGTACACCGTGAAACATGTAATGAAAGGATGGGAACCACAGAGTTTGATGTGATCCGTTGTGAAAGGAGTTCCGACATCTATGTATCAGGAAGCATTGTCCCGCCAGCTGGCACTGGACTACTGTTGCAGTCCTGCTGATGTGGCAGATTCAAAAAATCATTTTACAATTTATGTACCGCAGGAGGGACGCCGCCGTTTTCAGGAACAGACGGTTTGCAGGTTAAAAATTGCTGTCGTTCATGGAAAATTATTAGTTACCGGTTCCGAAGAAATTGTGGCAGAATGTCGGAAACGTTATGCTGATGTGTCGGGAGAATGGTTTTTTGACATGAAGCGGCTTCGAGAATTGGAGGAATTGCTGGCTTCCTTCGGTTTCCGTATTGCACAGGTACATCCTTTTTTTCTGCCGGAGTCTGGTGGCATAGCTTCTTCTGACCTTCCTTCGGCTTTGCTATCTGATGCCCGGGATTTTGAACTGATACGATATGATCAGGATGCTATTCTGCAATTTCGTGGTGATGATCGTTTTGATCAAGCATTTGCTTTCGATCCGGATGCACCGGATGTTTTGGGCATGGCCGCGGTAAAGGACGGTGAGATTCTCGGTATGGCAGGCGCCAGCGCTGACAGTCCCCTGTTCTGGCAGATTGGGATCAATGTAGCTCCCCACGCCAGAGAAATGCATGTGGGATCGACTTTAGTAAGACTTCTGGCTCAGGATATTTTGGCTCAAGGTACGATTCCTTATTATGGAACAAGCATGTCCCACATTGCTTCCCAACGGGTAGCACACCGCGCCGGATTCGCTGTAGCGTGGGCAGAATTGATCACGGAAGAAGTAAGGTAAATTGAGAGTTTACGAAAGCATAGCTGCGCATAGGCATAGCAAAGACAGCGATGGGCGCTTGCGCACAAATCGCTGTCTTTACTTATGCCGTGATGCGGCGAACGCCGCGATATGAAATAAGATTGGCAGCGCCTTTTGCTGACAATCTTATGAATAGCGTGGCTCATTGCGGAGGGCTGCCGTCGGCCGCTCGGGGAGTTCTGTTTGTATTAAAAACGCCATTTTTTGCTAAAAAAATACAAAAACATGAGATTTTGACATATAAAAAGCTGTTATTTTCGCTGAGCGTGCAATATGAAGAAATTCCGTACAATAATTCCTAATTTAGGAACTTTTTTGTACGGAATTCATTGTTTTTAGGGTTTTTACACCAAACTGGAGAGCTACGAAAGCATAGCCACGCTAGAGAACAAGAAAGACCGGGTGTGGATATTTGCACACCAATTCCGGTCTTATTTGTTGCGCGGGGCGTAATCAACAAATTTAGTCAATTAAACCCCGGTAGTTTATTCATAGTGTGAGTATCAGCAATGAAACAAGCTTCCCATACCCACAAACTATTCACGCTGAGGCGGAAGAAGGGCACAGGCGGGCGTTCGTCCGGTCTACGGCAACCCTACGTTACGAGCCACGCAAAAACCGCTGCAGGCTTGCGCCCACAGCGGTTTTATTTCTCTCAGCTTACTGCTGAGCCACATCCTTCATGGAGAAGCTGATTCTGCCCATCTTATCCTTGCCCAGGCATACTACTGTTACTACGTCTCCCAGGGTCAGGACATCTTCTACACGGTTGATTCTCTCCTTAGCGATCTTGGAGATGTGTACCATGCCTTCCTTACCGGGTGCGAATTCGATGAATGCACCGAACTCCTTGATGCTTACTACCTTGCCCTTGAAGATCTGACCTTCCTCGAAGTCAGTTGTGATGATCTTCACCATCTCCAGAGCCTTATCCATCATTTCCTTATCGGTACCGCAGATAGATACCTTACCGTCATCGGTGATATCGATCTTCACACCGGTACGTGCAATGATCTCATTGATGGTCTTACCACGCTGACCTACTACATCACCGATTCTGTCGGGATCGATCTGAATGGAGATGATCTTGGGAGCGTACTTGCCAACCTCTGTTCTGGGAGCAGAGATTGCAGGCTTCATGCAGGTATCCATGATGAACAGTCTTGCATCACGGCATCTTGCGATAGCGCCTTCTACGATAGGTCTGGTCAGACCGTGGATCTTAATATCCATCTGAATAGCGGTAATACCTTCGGTAGTACCGGTTACCTTAAAGTCCATATCTCCGAAGAAGTCTTCCAGTCCCTGGATATCGGTCAACAGTACGAAATCGTCATCGGTCTCGCCGGTTACCAGACCACAGGAGATACCTGCTACCATCTTCTTGATGGGTACGCCTGCTGCCATCAGGGACATGCAGGAAGCACAGGTGGAAGCCATGGAGGTGGATCCGTTGGATTCAAAAGTCTCAGATACGGTACGAATTGCATAAGGGAACTCGTCCTCACTGGGCAGTACGGGGATCAGGGCTCTCTCAGCCAGAGCACCGTGACCGATCTCACGTCTTCCGGGTCCGCGGGAAGGCTTGGTCTCACCTACGGAATAGGAAGGGAAGTTATAATGATGCATATATCTCTTGCTTACTTCGTTCTCATCCAGACCATCGATCTTCTGCTGCTCGGACAGAGGTGCCAAAGTACATACATTACAGATCTGTGTCTGTCCACGGGTGAACATAGCGGAACCATGTACACGGGGGATGATATCTACCTCTGCTGCCAGAGGACGGATCTGGGTGATCGCACGGCCATCGGGACGCTTGTGATCCTTCAGGATCATCTTACGAACGGTCTTCTTCTCATACTGATATACAGCCTCACCTAAGATAGCCAGCCACTCTTCGTTCTCAGCGAAAGCCTCGGTCAGCTTGTCGGTGATCACGCGGATGTTCTCCTCACGGGTCTGCTTGTCATCGGTAAATACTGCCTCTTCCATCTCCGCAGGAGATACGATCTCCTTCATAGCCTCGAACATTTCAGCGGGAACAGCACAGCTGGTGTACTCGTGCTTCTTCTTGCCGACTTCTGCTACAATCTTGTCAATGAAAGCGATGATGGTCTGGTTCACTTCGTGAGCCTTGTAGATAGCTTCGATCATGGTAGCCTCAGGAATCTCATTAGCACCTGCTTCGATCATGATCACTTTCTCTCTGGTAGAAGCAACGGTCAGGTTCAGATCACCCTTCTTCCACTGCTCCTGGCTGGGATTGATGATGAACTCGCCATCGATCATGCCTACCTGGGTCATAGCGCAGGGACCATCAAAAGGAATATCAGAAATGCAGGTAGCGATAGCAGCACCGATCATTGCTACCAGCTCGGGACGACACTCGGGATCTACGCTCATTACCATGTTGTTCAGGGTTACGTCGTTACGATAATCCTTGGGGAACAGGGGACGCATAGGTCTGTCGATGACACGGCTGGTCAGAATAGCGTTCTCGCTTGCCTTGCCCTCTCTCTTATTGAAGCCGCCGGGGATCTTACCCACAGCGTACATTTTCTCTTCGTACTCTACACTCAGAGGGAAGAAATCGATACCGTCTCTGGGCTTCTCGGAAGCGGTTGCGGTACAGAGAACAGTGGTATCACCATAGTGCATGAATGCACATCCGTTTGCCTGCTTACCTACACGGTTGATATCAACCACCAGAGGTCTGCCTGCAAGATCCATCTTGTAACTTTGATACATAAATTCCTCCTATCCATCGTACGTGACTTTATCTTTTGTGTTCCTCATGGGACACTCTTATCACTCTACGATATAAATAATTTAATAAATATTTCCACGGTCTGGAGGATTACCGAAACTACTGAAAAATTCATGTTGTTTCTCCCAACATACCCTTTTCAGCGGTCTCGGGGCTCACTTCCATACCGCTTGTTACCCAAAAGCAATGACAGATACTCTGTCATCACATACACACAGAAAGCGGAGCGCCGATGTAATCGGCAGACCCCGCTCACCAGTCAGCATTATTTTCTTAAGCCAAGCTTCTCGATTAATGCACGATATCTCTCGATATCCTTCTTCTTCAGGTAATCCAGAAGACCACGTCTCTGACCTACCATCTTCAGCATACCACGACGAGAATGATGATCCTTGGGGTTCTCCTTCAGATGATCGGTAAGCTCCTGGATTCTTGCAGTCAGGACTGCTACCTGTACCTCAGGTGAACCGGTGTCACCGGGGGTTCTTGCATACTCGTTCATGATGGCTGTTTTCTTTTCCTTAGAAATCATTTCTTTTTCCTCCTGTTTTTTAACCGCCTGATACTAAGACTAAGGTCGGAGTGTCCGTAATCTGGGCATCGGCTAATCATACTGTTTTAATATAGCACAATAATCTTCTGTTGTAAATACACTTTTTATTTTCTGGCAGCACGTTTCTGTACTTTTTCTTCGTACATCAGGCTGTCGGCCTGTTTTACATAATCCGCAAAAGTCAGATTGCTGTCCGGATCCGTCACTACAGTTCCGATACTCATGGTCAGCGGGAATGGCAGCTTCTGTGCTTTTCCCTCCGCCTCCAGTGTTCTGCGGATCCTATGGACCAGATCTCTCGAGGCTTCATCGGACTGATACGTCTGTACCAGGACGAATTCATCGCCGCCGGTTCTGGCAGGCACCGCATCACGACTGCTGCACTGCATCAATGCCCTGGCTGCCGCACAGATGGCCATATCGCCATATTCATGACCGAACGTATCATTGATATATTTCAGCCTGTCCAGATCGACAAACAGGATTAACAGCCTGCGGCCATTCCGTCTCGAGATCCGGAACGCTTTCTCTCCCAGCTGTTGGTATCCCATCCGATTATACATACCGGTCAGGGTATCCATGATATACAGCGAGGATAATTTTTTATTCATATATGCGAGCATTTCTTTTTTATGAAGGTTCTCCATGGAACGGGTCAATGCGTTCATGATCTGGAACAAATACTGCTTCTCCATAAGATAGACCGCGTTACGGATGACCACATAGCCCACCGTACGCTCTCCGAAATGCAGCGGCAGGAACAGAAAATCCTGTCCCGGCTTCGGATAGTCAAATGTGGGGAAGATTCCGTCCACTTCCTGTCTGTCCAGATCCAGTCTCTGGTCTCTCTCATAGGCAAAGGTCATCTGCATCTGTCTCGGATAACCGTGTATATAAAAGCCTTCGTCAGAAGGTGCCGCATCCAGGTGAATACTCTTCTCCGCCTCTTTCTTATAAGCATTCAGATGATCATCCAATACAAGATACATAGCATCGCATTTCAGGGAAGGAATGCATTGAGGGATACAATACATCATCTCCTCCACCGTATTGCACTGCATCATTTCCGCTTCCATGGAGAGTACTTCCTCATCGAATTCTTCGCTCTCCACACTGTACATGATCTGATCCTTCAGATGCCCTCTGGCATCCCGGCTGCTACCCTTTCCACAGCCGCAGCTCTCCTGCCATAGCATTTCCGTTTCGGTAAAATTGTATTTTGGTACATTCTCCCCAGCCCAGAGCCGTAGGAGTACATCCATCCCCTGGTAAGCAGCTTCTTCCCGGATATGTCCCACAGTTGTAATGCTGGGTGTGTAGAAGCCAGCCTTGTCAAAATTATCAAATCCGGTGATACGGAAATCGTCCGGCGCATGAAATCCCATCTGTGCCGCGGCTTCACATACCGCGACCGCCACATTGTCATTAATGCAGATTATAGCATCCGGAAGCTCCTTGTGCCTGTCCCATAGATGTTTATAACCCTCCAGTCCGCTCTTATAATCAAAGGAACCGTACCAGATATCGTCCTTGCCGATCTTTATCTTATGTTCTTTGGCATAATCCAGCATCCCCTGTAGACGGCAGCTGCTCTCATAATTATCCTGTGCTCCCACTAACAGCCAGAACTTTTTACAGTCATGCACCTCATGAAGATGTGCGATGACCTGCTTCATGGCCGAATAATTATCGATCCCCACATAATAAAAATCTCCCAGTTCATTGGCAATGGATACCACAGGCCGTCCCGATCGCTTTGCATTGCTGATCACATCCGCAAGCACCGCAGGAGAACTGATATTATTTAATTCCAGAATAATCCCGTCAAAATCGGACAGCTCCGGCAGATTGTAAATATTGTACTCTGCCTTGTTGTATCCGGCATCCCGGCTCCAGTTACCTGTACTATTGAAAATGTACAGATTGACATCCTCGCCGGTCTCCCGGATCCTCTGCAGGATTCCCGCCGGTAAGGCATATGTGAACAGACGTCTCCAACCGTCCGTGATCAAAGCTACTTTGCGCATGTCCATCACCCAATTCGTTTCATTATATTTGCTGCTGTACCCATTCCGGCACCTTCTTAGACATATAAAAATAGTATCACAGTTCCCATGGAAACGCAATTATAAAAGCATCCTTCCAAATGCCAAAAAGGCATTGCCCGCCACCAGACGTTGCAATGCCTTTACACTTTAAATTCTATCCTATATCAATCCCGAATCCTATCAATCCTGAATCACCCGGACACATTTCACGGGAGTACGGTATTTATAACTGCTGATCTTGATACCGGTCTTCGGACTGCTGGCATGAATAACCTGTCCTCCGCCGATATAGATTGCTACGTGGTTAATGTTACCTTTGCCATTACCGTAGAAGATCAGATCTCCCGGCTTCAGTTCCGAAGCGCTGATCTTCGTACCTTCGTTTGCCTGCGCTCTGGAAGAATGACTCAGGGTAATACCGTATTTTTTGAACACTGCCAGTACAAAACCGGAGCAGTCGGCACCCTTGGTCAGGCTGGTCCCTCCCCATACGTAAGGGTTACCCACGAACTGTTTCGCATATTCCACCAGGTCTACGCGCACATCGGATACACCCTGACCGTAGAGCAGCTCCGTCATGGTAATGGCAGTATCCAGCTTCTCCTCCACTGTGACAAATTCCTGGGACACATAAGCATCCTCACCATCGATGGAGATCTTCACCCAACCGTCGGCACCGGTCTCCACATATTCCATTTCCTCGCCCTGTCCTACCTGCGTCACGATCTCGCTGGAGGTGTTGGGTTCCTGACGTACATTCAGTCCGTCCGTATTGGCAATTGCCACCGTATGTACCAGCTGTGCCGCACGGATCGTAGCCTCCGGTCCTGTGTGTAAGAACTCCCGGCTTACATAGCCTTCCACTTCACCGGACTTGATATGGCACCAGCCGTCCTTCGTCTCGATGACTTCACATGCAGCATCCTTGGGCAGCTTACCCACCAGCTTACCGTCTGTAGAAGGCACTGCTCTGATATTCAGATTGCCGGACTCTACATTGGCTACACCGATATTCGTATATCCCCAGGAAGCTCCCTGCGCATCCTGGGCGATCTGAATGTATTCTTCCAGGGAACGTTCCATTTCCAAAACCGACGCCACACCACCGGATGCCATCAGAACGCTGCTTTCTGCCGCTGATGCCGGCATCGGAGATGCCAGTACACAAAGTGCCATTCCCATTGCAATTATTCTTATCTGTCTGTTTTTCTTATTTTTTATCATAAAAACCTTTCAGTTAAATTCCTTTTACGAATTTGTTACAAATTTATTACATCACGATATTGATTATAGCCTCCACCTCTTACTATGTCAACCCATTCCGGACATTTCCTATATCTTCCTTTAGCTCTTATAGCTTCCCTAACTATCCCCCTCGATCTCCCTGCCTTCTCTTCCCGCCTGCTCGATCAGCGTCTTCTCCACATCGGTCTCATAATTTTTAATAGACACTTCCACGGGTGTCGGATCCTTCGTCAACCGCCTGCCTCCGATATGATTGAAGAACACAATGATGCCTGCCGCCAGTCCCACAGAATATGCCACTTCCAGCGTATTCATTCCTCCGGGTTCCGCACCCATGCACATCCGGTACACCCCGGTAAATACTTCGTTGATCCCCACATCATTATGGTATGCCATAATAGTAAATGCCGTCCCGAAGAAGCTGATCAGGCACACGAACGCAGCCTTACTCCACTGCCGCCAGCCTTTGTACCGATCCACACTGATCCATTCCACCAGTACATCTGTCTCTCCTACCACCTGCACATCTATTTCCGGACAGAGTTCCTCCATGAGACGCACCAGCTTCAGGCAGCTGATCACGCAGCGTTTTTCTCCTTCTTTCGGAAAATGACAGACCTTGATGGCATTTAATTTTGCCGACAGTACTTTGTCCCGGCAACGGACCTCCGCTACATCCTTCAGAAATACATCCTGTGCCTGAACCTCCGCATTTCTGTCACATTTCAGATAAACCAACTGCTGTTTCATACTTATTGCACCGTCCTGTAAAATTCTGTTGCAAAATACAGCAGGGAACCGCATAATTTCCCCGCAGCCATACCTAAGATCGCCCATCCCAGACCATGCCGGAACGAAATTCTTCTCGCAAAAATAGGAATACTGTCCAGCATCTCCGCGATAGCCAGTGCCAGGCATCCGATAAACATCCCGGAAAATAATCCGAAGACTGCCTGTGCCGCTACCCCCGTTGCCATCCACAGCCTCATTTTCTCCGGAAACCGCTCCTGCAAAAAGCTCCCCCACTGACTGTATTCCGGAAAAACAGTAGCGAAACACCCTGCCAGCGTCCCGAAGATCACCATTTCTTCATACAACAATACATAACGGGCCGTGTGCGTTTTCCCTGCAAATCTTGGGATCAGTCCCACCGCCACCAGCACCGTGAACACTCCCGCCGCCGACAGCAGACCGTAACTGGCTCCTGATGCTATAAGCAATAATTGTCTGATCAGCATTCCCGTTCCCCTTTCGTAAAGTTTCGCTTCCGGCAGTTATCGACGTTTCTTCAAAGAATTTTCTTCTGCACAAAATAGAATATCCCAAAAGCGAAAATCCTATGCGGATGGCATTTTTTCCATGAATGTGTTATACTACGTTTATGTGTTTTCCATTTACGCTGATTTCTGCAATGCTCCGTACCCGTCAGCGTCATTGAATCATTGGAACATAGGGCACGCCTGATGTGTGATCATTATTAGGCTGAAAAAATTAATGTGAGGTTTATAGAATATGAGTACAACAGATAATAAGGAAAATAATAAAGAAATAAAGACAGAAGCGCTTCCCGCAAAAAAGGTCTCTGCTTCCGAGACCCATCAGTTGCACGTTGTCATCCATCCGGATATCAACGGATTTGGTCGGCTGTTCGGTGGACGACTGTTAGAGTGGATCGACGAAGTAGCCGGTGCCACCGCGAGACGCCATTGCGGCAGAGATGCCACCACCGTAGCAATTGACAATTTGTATTTCAAATCCGGTGCTTATCTGAATGATATTATCGTATTGATCGGCAAGGTCACTCATGTGGGACATACTTCCATGGAAGTCCGTGTGGATACCTACCGTGAGGAGCAGGACGGCACCAGACACCCTATCAACCGGGCTTATTTTGTCATGGTCGCTATGGGAGACAATGGAAAACCCACCCCGGTTCCCGGTCTGATCTTAGAGAACGAGGGGGAACGCATGGAGTGGGATAATGCCATTAAGAGAAGAGAGTTACGTCTGGTTCGTAAAAAAGAGGGGTTCTAAAATTCATTCCAATTATCCATTATTTCATTGTTTCAGCTACAATGCGCAGTATATTTTCAGTGCAAAACTGTAAATCTGCCAGCGTAATGGTATAGCCGCCTTGTTCTGTACCTTTTTCAACGGCTTCTATGATATCGTCCACGTTTTTTTGGCACCCCGGCATCTGTATATCATTTCCGGCATATATGCAACCTGCAGATGATGAAACCGGATACTTGGAAACATATTTACCGGTAAGCATCGGCATATCCACAGATGTATACCAGTCTGTCATCACTACACCTTTAAAGCCCCACTCATCTCTTGCCATTTTCTGAATCAGATCATAACTGTTGGCAGTATGTGTTGCGTTTAACAGATTGTAGGATGTCATGATAGACATTGGCTGGGATTCCCTCACTGCAATCTCAAACCCCTTGAGATAAATCTCGCGCAGTGCACGTTCACCAACATGTGCATTTGTGCCATACCTGTTATCTTCCTGGTTATTTGCTGCAAAATGCTTGATCGTGGTTCCCTTTCCCGGTTTTTTCTGTACACCACGCGTCATGGCCGCAGCTATTTTCCCTGTCAGAAAAGGATCTTCGGAATAATACTCGAAATTTCTTCCACATAATGGATTCCGGTGAATATTCATGGCAGGTGCCAGCCATAGATCCACATGAAACTGTTCCATCTCCTGCCCGATCATATTGCCGATTTCCTCTACTAATTGCGTATTCCAGGATTGTGCCAGTGCCCAGCCGATAGGTATCGCCGTGCAAAATTGGTAATAATCAACAGCTCCTTTGGGCACATCTTTAAATGGCATATAAGTGCCATCAAAGCCTTCGCCTCCCGGTAAAATATTACCATCCTTATCTGTTTTGAAATGCCTCTGGAGACGCAGACCTGCAGGTCCATCTGCCAAGATCATATTTTTGACTCCTCTGGTTTCTTTTAACACAGAGGATGTATCACCTGCTGCTCCGGGAACGCAATATGATGCTGATCCCACAATAGTTCCATCTTCCCTGCGTTCTGTTCCTACACATAATTCTGCCATCTCCCGGATCGACAATTGTGCTACCATTTCCTTTATGGTATATTTACCATCCAGCACATCCCGCATAGTAATTTGATCTTTCACCGTATTTACCAGCTGCACATGCTCCCGCGTATAAGATACGGTTTTTGGTGTGATTCTGCTCAGATCCAGCTGTATCGCCCATAAAGCTTCTTCCTTAACTGCTTTTCTGACAGGTTTGACCTCTTCCAGTTTTTCATCTGCGAAAGCCATATTTTCACATTGTTTCAGCATTGTCCTGCTTTTTACAGTCAGTACGGCAACCGCCTGCGTAGAAGCAGAATCTGTCCCTACACGTACGATATAATCCCCTGCTTCCACCAAATATGCTGCACTGTCTGTGTCATAACCGGCCAACAATTCCAACGGGAACTCAAGATCAATACATTCCTCCTCACCCGGTCTTAATTCCTCTGTCTTCTTGAAAGCAACAAGCTCCTGATACGGCATATCCATCTGCCCCTGTGGCTTTGATAAATAAATCTGTACTACTTCTTTCCCTGCATAATAGTCTCCTGTATTTCTGACTTTGACAGAAACTGCAATGAACTCTGATTTCTGTTCCACCTTTACTGTTTTGATATCAAAAGAAGTATACGATAATCCATACCCGAAGGGATATAAAGGTGTTACTCCGAAGCTGTCAAAGTAACGATATCCTACATATATTCCCTCCTGATAATATTCCTCATCCACATTGCCATTATTATGGCTGAAGGTGGCAGATGACGGATAATCTTTATATTCCACTGCCCATGTATCAGCTAATTTCCCTGAGGGTGTCACTGCACCGGATATCAGATCGACCAGCGCATTCCCACCCAGATTACCAAGCTGGTTCATCAGGACAATTGCATTTATTCCAATTATTTTTTTCAGCTCAGTAAGCTGCATTACGCCGCCGATATTCAAGACCACTATCAGTTTTTTCCCTCCGGCGATCAGGTTTCTGATTCCATCAAGTTCTTCCGGATAGAATAGATAATCGCCCTCCCGGTATTCACGGTCTTTTCCTTCACCGGAATTGCGTGAGATCACATATACCGCTATTTTTGCTTTACATCCGGCAACCTCTTCTTCCGATATTGTATAAGGTGCAGGTTCCGAAAAAGGCTGGTCGAAGCTTACCAGAAAAGGAGGTACATTTCTGCGTTTCCCCTCTTCTTCCAGCCACTCCTGATACGCCTCCTGCATCTTTTTATAGTGCTCATCATTTGCATCCAGCCACGCTTTGTTAGTGACCGTGAAACCAGCCTCTTCAAATCCCTTCTCTATATTTGTAATACTTCTGGTATTCACGCTTCCGGATCCGGTTCCCCCCTGAATGGTTTTTCTGACACCGTTTCCGTATAATGCGATCTCCCCTCTGCTCTTCAGAGGGAGCACACCATCATTCTCTAATAAAACCATGCATTCTCCTGCCAGCTTTCTGGCCAGATCTGCATGTGCAATTTCCTGTGGTGTAATCTTTTCATCCTTGGATGCGTAAAATATAGTATCTCTCATCTTGTCTTCCTTTCCGATTATCCACGAAATATATTAACCTTTTACAGCTCCCAGAGTAATACCCTTCACGAAATACTTTTGTAAAAAGGGATAGATGATAATAATAGGCAGAATTCCTACCATAGCAATTGCCATTCGGATCGTTATAGAAGGAATACTCACATTTCCTGCCTGAGCTGCCACAGTTGAATTCGTTGCCAGGAAATTTACGTTATTCAGCATCTTATTCAATAAATTCTGAATAGAAAAATACTTTGGCTCCGTCAGATAATACATACCGTTCAGCCAGTCATTCCAGTATCCGATACCGATAAACAGAACCAATGTTACAAAAATAGGTTTCGATAACGGCAATACCATTTTCCAGAATATCTTTGTTTCCGATGCACCATCTATCCGGCATGCCTCGACAAGCTCTTCCGGTATATTGGACTGTATATAGCTTCTGGTGATCATGATGTAAAAAGCATTCAGCATCAGACTTGGTATCAGTAATGCCATATAGGTATTTTTAATATGGAAATAATTTGTATACATGATGTAAGTAGGTACCAGTCCTCCATTATACAGCATGGTAACTATCACGAAAATATTAAGAAATTTCCGACCCGGCAGATCTCGCCTTGAAATCAGATATGCCAACGTCATTGTCATAAATACCCCAAGCAGTGTACCTACCAGAGTTACGCTGATGGTTGTGGCATATGCCTGTCCGATCTGTCTCCATTCTCTGGCTATATAGGCATAAGCCTCCAAGCTCCACTCTCTTGGGAAAATGGAATATCCGTATTTTGTTATGCTTGCCTCTGAAGAGAAGGAAGAGATCAACATAAGGGCAAACGGGAACAAACATACGAAGCTGAAAATCACTAATACAATATGGGAAATCGTCTGAAAAATCCGATCACTTTTATATGTAACATTCATTGCCTTTCCTCCTAGAATAACGCGCTCTCTTCACTGTATTTCCGGACAACCACATTGGCTATGATCACAAGAATACATCCGACTATTGACTGATAAATCCCGGCTGCGGAAGACATTCCAATATCACCCAGCTGCAGCAGTGCACGATATACATAAGTATCGATAACATTAGTTACCGGATAAAGTGCTCCGGAATTCTGCGGCACCTGATAGAACAGACCGAAATCAGAATAGAACATTCTTCCCACAGACAAAATCAGTAACATCAAAATCGTAGGTTTGATCATTGGCAGTGTGATCAGACGGATACGTTGCCAGATTGACGCTCCATCCAGCATTGCAGCTTCATTATAGCTGGTATCAATTCCCAAAATCGCAGATAAATAAATAATGCAATTATAGCCACTGCTTTTCCAGATGCTGACAAATACCAGAATAAACGGCCAGTATTTTGTCTTTGAATACCATGCATACTTTTCCAGTCCCAGTGCCGGCAGGATCGTATTATTCAAAAAACCAGTGTTTTCACTAAGGAAAGCATACACCAGATAGCTTACAATAATCATGGAAACCAGATAGGGAAATAATACAACCGTCTGATAGAACTTTGACATTTTCTTGCTTTTTAATTCTGATAACAATAACGCAAGCGTAATGGAAAAAATTGTTCCGAAAACAATAAATGCCAGATTGTATAAAATCGTGTTTCTCGTAATAACGAATGCATCCTTTGTAGCAAACAGATATTTGAAATTATCAAAGCCACACCATGGACTATTTAATATTCCCTCTTTCAAATTAATATTTTTAAAGGCAATGATGACACCGGCCATTGGGATATAATTATTGATCAGTAAATATAATAAAGACGGCAATGCGAGAAAATATAAAGGCAGATATCTCTTTGCTGCAACCCATTTTTTCTTTTTCATACAAGTGCTTCCTTTCCATTACCAGCAATTCTTAAAGGAAAAAGAGTGTTGCTGCCTTTCCGGCGGCAACACTCTCTGTTTACCTATTTACCTGCTGCCCACTCATCAAGCTGTTTCTGTTTTTCGTCCATGATTTTCTGCAGACCTGCAGCATATAATGCATCATTAAATTCCTTCAGAGTCTGATCCGGATCCATTGCACCACACTCCAATGCAACCCTATACTGGGTCAGCACTGCGGAGCAAGCTGCATATTCCGTCTTAACAGGTGCATTGTCAAAGGTAAATCCCATAGCCTTGGACACTGTTGCGGATTTATTGAATTCGTCCATCTTCTCCCAGACATTCAGGTCATCCCCTTCCCACACGTCGGTAATGAACTGATTGCCCACCAGCCATCCCTGTACCAGGTTATAACCGGAATTTGTAGCATCTACACCTTCAGGGAACGTAATATGACCGTCTTCTGTTTTCACATAATGCTTGCCTTCGATACCCCATGCCAAAAGGTTCGCAACATCTGCATTGGTGTAAAGAAGATTCAAAAACTGAATCGCTTTATCCGGATGCTCTGAGTTCTGGGCAATACAATACTGCAATGTCTGAACGGTAGAAGTGCTGGTATCAGCAGGATATAAATTAACAACGGTCATATCATATCCTGTCTCTGTCTTAAGCTGTGTTTCCAGACCTGCCTTATAGTTTACATTTTCGCCAAAAGCTCCGCCGCTTCTCATCAGAGTAGCTCCAATTTCCGAAGAAGTAGGTGCATCACTCTGAATATATCCTTTTTCATACCAGTCATGCATGGTGGTCACAAATTCCTTATAACGGTCCGATTCAAATAAATTTTCCACCTTGAAATTATCATCCGTCATATCCATCAGGACTCCCAGATAATCTCCCAAAGGATCCACGCCATACTGCACCGAGCCAAACAGCATTGTCTTTTCCGTACTGAAGGTCAAGGGTATGATATCGGGTTCTTTTTCTTTGATAATTGCCAGAGCAGCTTCTACATCATCCAGCGTCTTCATGGAAGAAGCATCAATGCCGTACTTATCTAACAGATCTGTACGGAATGCAAAGCCATAGCCTTTTGCCAGATCACGGTTCGTTGTGATACCGTACTGCTTACCATCAATCTTACCGGCCTCCAGCATATTTTGACCCACTGCATCAATAATACCCTGCCCATAGGTCTCCAGTTCGGAATCAATGGGAGTCAGGCTGCCGTTCGCATACCATGCAGTAAAATTAGTAGTCAGTGCCTGTACAATATCCAGTTCTTCTCCGGATGCAAACATCAGGTTCACCTGTGTCGCATAATCACCTACTGCAATAGGTTCAATGGTTACATGTACTCCTATTTCTTTTTCAGAGATTTTATTGATCTCATCCTGTACAAGTCCCATGTCCGGCGCAGCAGTATTAAAAATCATGTATGCCATTTTAATATCCGTCAGATCGCCCTCTGCCGCGTCACCCGTAGTCTGTGTACCATCTACTGTGTCTGAGGTTCCTGACTCACTGCTGCCGCATCCTGTCAGTGCCATGCTCAGAATCATCGTTGAAGCTAAAAGCATTGAAATAATTTTCTTTCTCATAAAATGCTTCCTCCTTTATTTGATATAACTACCATATCAAATTCCATTCAAAAAGGATTTTTACTTTCAGACCATCCATATTAGAATTTCCGACTTTTCAATTACAGCTTCTCATTTCTGGTTTTCCCGATATTGTTTTGCAGAAATTCCTTCATATTTCTTAAAGCAGGTAGCAAAATAAGAGTAATTGTCATATCCAACCATTTCACTGATCTGGGTAATATTCAACTGTGTTTCTTTCATCAGCTGTTTGGCCTTTTCCATTTTAGTTCCGACTACATAGGACATCAGAGATTCCCCATTCTGCTTTTTAAAGATCCGGTTCAGATAATCGGCATTTAAGTGAGCATAGTTGCTTAATTCTTCTCTGGTCAACACATGGTCGACATTTTTTTGAATATAATCCTTCAGTTGCTTGCAGACTTCACCGGTGTCTATAACGCATTTACTGTTTTTTTCTAAAAGGCTCAACAGATAATCTAAATACTCAAAAAAAGCTTCCATGGAATTCGTATGCGTAAAATTACGATATAATTTTTTACCTTTTTCATCTACAAGCTCAGAGATCAGAAGGTGTTTTCTCCCAAGCTTGCCGTAAAAGACCTGAAGCAGATCCAGCATCTCATTTTTGGAGAAGCTGGTGATTCCCTGTCTTGTCTTCTCATAGTTATCACGGATTTTCTCCAATAGCTTCCGCGTTTCCCCATACTTGTCCTCCTCCAGCAAAAGCATAAACATCTGTCTGGTTTCGGAAAATTCACTTTTTTCGTAATGACTGTGAAAAGGATAGCATTTGCAGGTACCAAAGCTCTCATAATCTCTATCGTTTTCCATTACATCATTAATATCTCTGATCGCAGCTTCCAGTCTTTTACAATCCGTCAGATATAGATTCAGTCTCCAGCCTTCTTCCCGGAAGAACCACTGAATCAGTTGATTACACTTTTCCTCCAAAGCCTTTTTATCGTTTTTGTTATTCCGGTTAACGAAAAAAACCTGTTGAAATTCATTGAGGATGATCGGACAATCGTCTTCTTTTATTTCTAATATTTCATTGGCTATATTAGAGAGTACAAAGCAGGTGCTTTTTTTATCCCAGTCGCAAAATTCAAGGGGTCTGTATTTTACCGATAGGAAAATTCCCCAATAATCTTCCTTCTGATGTCCTGTCTGCTGAAGCTCCTTATCAGCTTCTGTATATTCTACAGCTGTTCCCATCAAAAGTGCAGAGACATAATGCTCCATTTTTCGTCTGATCTCACTATTACGGATGGCAAGGTTTTTATATGCCTGACAAATAACACTTTCAAATTCCTGAATATCCACAGGCTTTAAAATGTACCCTGTCACACCATATTTCATGGCATTTTTAATATAATTGAAGTCTGCATAGCAGGTGATCATAATACATTCCATATGATATCCGCTTTCATAGAGCCAGCGCACCAGGTCAATTCCATTCCCGTTCGGCATCTCAATATCGCAAAGTAAGATATCAATATTTTCCGTAGCAATAATACTTTTAGCATCGTTAATGTTAAATGCACGAAAAACATTTCTGCCCCGGATATCCGGAACAGAAATGTTTTTTAATGCATTCTCAACATTTTCAATTGCAAGTATCTCATCATCTACAATTAAAATGTTCATTTTCAATTCTCCATAAAGTAGCGGCTCATTATCACCATAAAAGTAGAAGCAGTCCAGGAAAATGCCCGGTCTCTGTTGCCGGCACCCGTAACTGAATCAAAATTTTCAGGAAATCCGCTTTTTTGCACCATATCGGCAAAACGTTTCGCAACTTCCCTTACAAACTCATGCTCTCCTAACTGCCACAGTCCATCCAGCACCATCATTGTAGTTGGCGCCCAGATTGGACCTCTCCAGTAACCGTCGGACTGATATAATTCACTGTCAACCTTCTCTGTGGCTATTCCTCCCGGTGCCAGGAATTCATTTTTCAGAGCATTGACAATATATGCGGCTTTTTCTTCTGGCAACCGTTTTCCTAAAATAATACAGGTATAGGGAAGAAGACTGTTACAGCTAATGATTTCCCCGGTATTGCGGTCTCTGGCTACCGGTTTGTTTCCTTCAAATTGATATTTCAACAGTTTTTCCATCTGGGCATGAGCCATGGCCTTCCAATCGTCTGCCTCCTCCATTCCAAGCATTCCGGCAATTCTGCCCAATGCTTCACATTGAAGGATCAATTCAGCGGACAGATCCGGAGATTCCACAGTAATGGAATGATTAAATACAGTAGAATTATCCCATCCACAGTCATTTCCATGATAATATTCACATAACCCGTTATGATTCGAATCCCGATAATCGTACCACCAGTGAGTCCACTTAGCCAGTCTCTCATATGCTTCCTGCAGTTGTTCTTTTGACAACTCCATATGCTCCATCATTTTCATCAGCGTCCAGCCATGCACTGGCGGCTTGCAGAAATTCCAGGTAATATAAGCATCTGTCACAGCATCCGGTATACGTCCTGTCTCATCCTGATAATCAAACATAATCATAAACTGATCCCAGGCTTCCTTGGGCCGATGGTATGAAAGGGCCTGTGCAATAAAGCAGTGATCCCAGCTAAATGCACCGATCATCCAGTTCTTAGAAGGATAAAGTGCATCTCTTGTGAGTCTCCCACCACGTTTCACCTGACTGCACCAATCTATATAGGAAGCCAGTTTTTTTTCTTCTTCATATTCGTCCGGCACTTCCGGCATTGTATTGCAGAATTCTGCGAATTCTTTTTTTACCTCAGCCAGTTTTTCGTCAAATGAAAAAGTATATTCCCGGAATTTCCATTCCACCTGTGCTTCTTCTACTGTTGCTTCAAATTCACCGTCTACGGCTTCATAAATAATCTTGCATGCCTTTGCCGTCTGTTCCTGCCAGTCCTGTGCAAAACTCTTTTTGCCTTTCCTGCTGCCGAAAATATATTTGCTGGCATTCCGAAACAGATTTGCCTCATAGAATTCTCTTTCCTTGTAAGGAATCGTGATAACATAATCATATAAGCTTTCCGAGCCTGCCAGGCGGTCGAATTCCAGACCGATCCCTTCCCCCTGTCCGCGAATCAGCAATGTATTCTCTTCGGCAAAAATAATCTCTATTTTGGCATCTGCCGCCTTGAGTTCCACGACAATTTCTGTTCCATCTGAGTAATAAGTGTAATCAGCAGCCTTTCCCTGATAAGTAGGAACCAGATGTGCGATCAGAGGATTCATGCGGCAGTCTCCCCTGACACTCCTCAGATAGAGACCTTCATCCTCCGCGATCTTTCTTCCAAAAAGTCTGAATTGGTCTGTGATGTAAGAAATCACCATGTAGGAATTTCGTCTTGTAAAAGGAACATTTGTCAGATCAAGTATCATTCTCTTCTCCTCCAGCCGTTTTTTTGTAATTCTGATTATAAAACACTTTACTTTGGCTGATCATATAAAAAAAAGACTTTCTACCTTTCAAAAATCGACTTATTCCATCTTCCAGGACATACAGATCAGGCTTCCGCCCTCCGGATTCTCCAACACTTCAAATAATGCACTATCTCCAAATATCATCTGCATCCTTGATTTCACGTTATACATACCAATATGTTCTTTTCCATATTCATCAATTACTCTCTGATTCTCCGCAATCATAGCACCGATATCTTTATTGATGCCTTTTCCCCGGTCACTGATCTTGATAATATTTCTGCCTTCTGCCTGTTCCACCGATATGAAGATATAAATATTACCATCCTTTGACATTCCGTATTTTACACAATTTTCCACAATTGTCTGAATAGAATAGGGAAGCACCTGCATATCCGGATACTGACCGGTGCCCTCTTCTTGTAAAATAATTTGAAAAGGAACCCTTTTTTGATACAGTCCAATATAGTTTCTCGTAAACTCCATTTCACCTTTTAAAGGAATGGTCTTTTCTTTCAAATGAATCATAAAACGCATATGCTTTACAAGCATCAACACATAGCCGGTCAGCTCGGTCTCTTTTTTCTGCTCCAGGATGGTATACAGCATATTCAGTCCATTTAAAATAAAGTGCGGATTCGCCTGTAAATGAAGATAATCTAGCTTTACCTGCTCCAATCCGTAGATCTGGTCTACCATATTCTTCAAGGTCTGATTCAATTCACTGATTTCCGTATACTCAGATGTGACATCCTCAAGTTCAGACACATCGGCGCCATTCTTGATTTTATCCATATTTTCCGCGATCCGGTCAATAGGAACCGTCACCATATGATAAATATGATACTTGAACCACATCCCCGGAATCAGTGCTGCGATACACACCGCAGTGATTATAAATAATATCCATCCGAAGCCTGTCATGATATTTTTTGCATCACAATATGTAATCATATAAACAGAAGTTCTTTCCAGTTTGTCGCAAAACACATAATAGAGCTTTCCCTGAAACAGATGCCAGCCTTCCTCCACTACGAACTCAGGTTCTGCACTGCTGTCCCCGGCATCATATAAGAAAATACTGTTATCCGTAATGCTTTCAATATCATTCAATAAATAATTGACATCTGCCACTGCTCCGACATAAACATCCCCATCTCTGTAAATATATATCAGGTAGTCATTTCCATGAATATTGCACAGTTTCCAGTTATAGCCCGCAGCTTTTTCTCCGTTGATCGTTGTCTTTATATAATCCTTCAGATAAACAATCTCATTATTGTTCCCATTAACTCCCACTCTGCTCACCCAGGAATTTCTCTGTGTATCATATAGGAAAAAATAATAGACACTATTATTAAGCACCGTTTCTCTTGTCATATATTCATTGATCTTAACTAACGCAAGCGTACGCTGATTATCATTTTCAGAAGTAATGACAGGATAATCTGTATTATTTGCCACCAGATTATAAATAAAGTCTTCGGAAATATTTAACTGTTTCTCTATCATCTGGACACTGATCGTCTCATACTGTTTCTGCTCAGCAATGGATTTTTCCTCATTTTCATGAATGATCATCACTGCCGCACCCAGAATACCAACACTTGCCAGTAACAAAATAACATTATATATTCTCTTGATGTTGTCCTTTAATTTTTTCTTGTTCATAAACCATTTCCCCGCCAGTCACGACTTACCGACTCTGATCATATTGTCCTTCCACAATTATAAATAGTTTATCCGTGGTCCGCAATAGTTTACCTATGCAAAAAGACTCCATTCACTGCTGAATGAAGTCTTTCCATACCTGATAAATATATTTATTTTCTAAAGATCCCCGAACCAGATATTCAGATCCACTTCTTCATTGATGCCGTCCACGGCACCTTTTTCACTGTACTGCCATACTTTATACGCATACGGATAGTACAGATCATCATTATAATAAGCGAACCACTTATCGTACTGCTCCAGCTGTCCCAGATCCAGCATCAGAGTGCTCATCTCCATGTTGTGGTAGATCATGGGCTTGTAGCCGGCATCCTGAATGGTTTGGCAGAACAGTGCAGTCAGACGGGTTCTCTCTTCCACACTCAGGGCGTTGGCGCGTCCCTTGCCGCCGCTGACTTTTTCCACATCGTAAACGATGGGAAGTTCAACATTGTAAGGCTTTACCTTCTCTAATACCAGATTCGCCTCTTCCAACAGCTCTGCATCCGTGATCGCCTGGGAATAGAAGTAGACACCGACTTTGATGCCTGCCTGCAGGGCGCCCTTGATATTCTGTTCGAAATATTCATCTTCTACTAACTTACCCTCGGTACCGTAGCCTCTGAGTCCCACACGGATAAAAGCGAATTCTACGCCATCCGCAGCGACTTTCGCCCAGTCGATATTGCCCTGATGCTTGGAGACGTCGATTCCCTTGTGGGATACCACCTGACCATCCTGCATATACTGCACTTCTCCGTCCTCCAAAATGTTCAGGTTCTCCAATGCATAGTCATTTTTCTGCAAGTCGTCACGAATGGGAACGAAATTAAAAGTTCCGTTGCTCACCACGACCAGTTCATCCGGATAGTAAGGACGTAAGGTCTCCACCATGGTCGTGCCGGAGGTCAGTCCGTCACGGATTCCGGAGAGGATCTTGTTCTCTTCCTCATCCTCCGCCTGCTGCTTCGCTTCCGCTATCAGCGCGTCCACTTCCTCCTGCGTATAAGTCTTTACCGCCTCTGCTGCACTCTCTGTCTGGCTGCCTGCCTCCGCTGCAGCCGCCAGATCATTGGCGTTATCCTGGAACTTGCTGTCGATCCAGGAATACAGGATTCCTGCCACATATGTTACCAGCACCAGTACTAACAGGCATCCAGTCATGACCAGAATGGATGCTATGGTGTTGTTTTTCTTCCGCTTATTTGCTCTGCTCAGACGATCTTCGCTGATACGTCCGTTTTCGTTTTGTTTTTTCATAAGTACTCCCGCTCTCCTTTTATCTATCCTTTCTTTCTACTGTCATGTTTCTAATATACTGACAGCTTACCAAATACATTACCTCTGCACAGTCATTCGTAAACAGTGTTCGCCAAAAGGAAGCTACGGCGATGCAATCTGCAATTGACACTTAGTTATAATATAATAGAAATCCTTGCTGAAAGGAAGAGGAAAATTTATGTTTATGATTTCTTAATGTTTTATCATATCCGCAATAATACCTTTCCATATCTGCACTTTCTTCTACCCGGCCATCTCCCGCATGTCACGCAGTATTTTTTTCTCTAGGCGGCTGACCTGCACCTGGCTGATCCCCAGGATCCTGGCGATCTCCGTCTGGGTCTTATTCTGAAAATAACGCATGCGGATCAGCTCGCGGTCTCTCTCCGAAAGTTCTCCCAATAGTTGTGTTAACAGCATCCGGTCCAGCAGCCTGTCCTTCTCCACATCATTTTCCACAGCGCTGCTGCTCCCCATGCTGGCGCCCACGCAGCCGTGGGCCGCCGCCACCACCCGGTCCGCCAGGCACAGTTCGCTGCCGTCCTCCTGCCCCACACTGCTATAGAGAGATTCCACCTCCGCTCCCGCTTCCATAGCCAGGATGATCTCTTCCTGACTCAGCTCTGCTTCTTTTGACAATTCCTGCAGTGTCGGTTCTCTGTGCAGGCAGCTCTGTAACCGCTGTCTTGCCAGCCTGACCTTCAGACCGTCCTCCTTGATGGTTCTGGACACTTTCAGTAACCCGTCATCCCGCAGAAACCGTTTGATCTCTCCGGTAATCATCGGAACCGCATACGTGGAAAACCGCACTTCCAGCTTCAGGTCAAATTTATCAATGGCTTTCATCAGACCGATGACACCGATCTGGAACAGATCCTCCGGGTCATAACCTCTCCCCAGGAATCGTTTCACGATATGGTGTACCAGTCCGAGATTTTTTTCGATCAGTACTTCTCTTGCTTCTTTATCTCCACTCTGTGATCTTCCGATGAGTACTGATACTTCTTCCATTCCTCAGTCCTCTTTTCCGATCCAGTCTCCGCAACGCATTTTTTTCCGCATATGTACCCGCGTTCCCTTACCGGGCGTACTCTCTACCTCCAGGTCGTCCATAAAAGCTTCCATAAAAGCAAACCCCATGCCGGAGCGGTCCAATTCCGGTTTCGTGGTAAATAAAGGTTCCATGGCTTTCTTAATATCCTCGATTCCCTTTCCCTGATCTGTGATCTCGATGGATAACATATCTCCATCCAGGACACAGTGCATCCGCACTTTTCCCGGATGGACGATGCTGTACGCCGGAATGCTTTCCCCATGCCTGCTGTACCCTGCGAGATTTTCATAACCGTGGATAATTGCATTGGTCACCGCTTCCGACACCGCGGTCTTGATATCCGCCAGTTCCTCCAGCGTCGGATTCAGATGGGTGATGAATGCCGCCACTGCCACTCTGGCAAAGCTTTCATTGCAGGAAACCGCATCAAATACGATCTCCATTTCATTCCGCTTCCTCTGTTTATTATACTGTACATCCTCTCTTTCCTCTGTCAGTTGCACTTCTTCCCTCTCTGCCACCATGTTCTCCTCATTTCTGCGCCTATCATTGCACTGTTTTTCATATTTTTTTGCATGATTTCTTTCATATTTTGTGATTTTCGACAATATCTTTGCTCCGCCTCTCTTATCCCGGCAGGATCTCAACGATTTTATGAAGTCCCGACATCCGGAAAATACGCTGGATCTGCCGATCCGTATGGATCGCATAGACATGGCCTCCGAAGCAGGAAATCTTGCGATATCGTCCCATAATAATTCCGATCCCCGAAGAATCCATAAATCGGGTATCTTCAAAATCAAACACTACATTTTCCACATTTTCCCTGACCAGAAGCCTGTCTGCCCCTTCACAGATATAGGAGGCTCTGTGGTGATCCACTTCCTCCGGCATACGCACCATCAGGCAATTATCAATGATCTGAAAGTCTTGAAAATCTTCCATATTTCCTCTCATTCTGCTGTTGCACAGCGTTTCTTCATTTTGCTATAAAAAAAGAGAACCTGCCTCTTGTAGCAAGTTCTCTTTCGTGTATTGTGTAATTGTCTGATGGTATGTTTTAAATTCCGTTACTGTGCGGTATTCTCTGCCAGCTGGGAACGATATCTCTGCGCACTTCTGGCCGTCTCGGTCTCCGGGAACAGCTCTATGATCTTATCATAGGTGGTGATCGCATTCTGTGCGTCATCGCTCTTGCGGTAGGAATTCCCCAGGCTCAGCCAGGCATCCTTGTTCGTCTCATCATAGATCACCGCCTTGGACAGATTCTCGATAGCCGTTGCATAATCCTCACTGCGGTATGCATTATAACCTGTCTCATAGTACTGCGCCGACAGCTGCGGGCCGATCAGTCCAAGCAATGTCTTGTACAACTTCTGGAACGCTTCGGAGGTGTCATCTACATTCACAGAAGCGGAAATCGTCTCCAGGTTCGCCGCGGTCTGCGTAATATCCTGTGTCTCCAGATAAGTGGTGGCTGCTGCCAGCAGGCTGTCGATAGTCTGTAAGGTTCCATCGGCTCCCACATATCCCTGAAGCTCCTGATTCAGGGTATCATTCTCCGTCTGCAGTGCTTCCATCTGTGTCTCCAGTTCCTGGATCCGGGAAGTCTTGGTATCTAACTGGTTGCCGATATCGGTAATGGTCTTCTGTGCCTCATTATTCGCATTGGACACTGCCGCCGGAACCACCAGGAAATACATTACCGCCAGACCGATGACCAGTCCGATGGCAATATTGATCAGGGAAGAAATTCCCGCGCTCTTCTGTTCCTTTACATTCAACGGTTGTATGATGATCTCGTTATCACTCTGGTAGCGCACCGCATCATCCTTTTTACGCCGGCCGGTCTGTTTACTGTTCTCATCCGGGGTCAGCTGCGTCTCCACTTCCTTCAGATAACGGAGCGTCAAAGTGTTATTGCGGTCAATATCCATGCACTTATGCAGTTCTCTTTCTGCACGGTCCCACTGTTCGCTGTCCATATAGAGCAGTGCCAGAAGCTGATGTGCCCGGATGAACTTCGGATTCAGGGATAACACCTTTTTCAGCTGGATGATGGCCAGGTCTTTGCTGTCCTGATTGCAATAGACCAGTGCCTGATTATATTTTTTGATCGTCTGGTTAATGGCATCCAGGCGGGTCGCATTGGACTGTAGCATATTGATATAATCGTCCGCAATATTTTTCTCGGGCCGCATATTTTTGCTGATGACCCATTCGCTCAGTGCCGCCACGACCTCTCCGGTCTCAAAATATACCAGTCCTAACAGATTTCTGGCTTCGATATTATTTTTGTTGAATTTCAGGCTCTGCCGTAAGCTGTTGATCGCACCCGTAAGATCCCGTACTCCCGCTTTCTCCAATCCATCGTTGTAAAAACGGTTGGACATGCACATGATCTTTTTATAGAGGGATACATCTGCTCCACAGGATGTACAGAAATCATGCTCCGACAGATGGCAGCCGCAGTTATAACAAAACATGCTTTCCCTCCTTATTTCTCTTCTTTTTCTTCTGCTTCTTTCATCATCTTCACCAAAAGATCCGCCGCATCGGTCAGATCCTGATTGTAGATAGCTTCCTCAGCATCTTCCACTTCCAGGCTGGGATGAAATTTCTTCAGTTCTTCTTCAAAATTGATCATGGTCCAAAGACTCCTTTATTTCCCCGACAAGATACAGGCTTCCGGCAATGTACAACCGTTCGCCGGGCGCTTTGCCCGCCAGCTGTTCCCGAAACGCCGCATCCGCTTCCGTATACATAGTAAACCGGTCTTCCGGATAAGCTGCCAGTAAACCTTTCAGTTCTTCCAGCGAAAGTGACCTCGCTGTCCGCATATGCGTAAAAGCGATCCGGTCGAATAATCCCGACGTGATCACCCTCTGTATCATATGCCTGCAGTCCTTATCCGCCGCCACACCAAATAACAGTCTCCTGCCCTCCGTGCAGCCGTCCTGTTCCACGGTATCCAGAAAAGCCCGGATGCCGTCATCATTATGCGCACCATCCACATACACCTCCGGAAGCACTTCCTCCATGCGTCCCTGCCAGAAGCAGCCAAGGATTCCCTGACGGATCTCTTCCACAGCGGGGCACCCGGCTCCTGCACAGAGTCTGCCGCCGTTCTCCTCCGTATCCGTACTGCGAAACAGCACTTCCACGGCCCGAACCGCCAACGCTGCATTCTCCATCTGGTAACGTGCAATAGTATGCAAAGTAAGACTAATATAATTATAATACTCAGAGCGCAGGGAAAAATCAATGTATTTCTTCCGAAATCCGAGGAAAGTATAGTCCTTTTTCGACACCGGTATCTGTGGGGCACCAAGTTCTGACGCTTTGCGGCAAATTACCGCACTGGCATCCGCATCCCCATCCAGGTACACCACCGGAACACCCGGGCGCAGGATCCCTGCCTTTTCCGCAGCGATCTTAGCCGTGGTGTCTCCCAGGTACTGTACATGATCCAGACTGATCCGCGTGATGACGGTCAGGAGCTTATTGTCCACGTAATTCGTGGCATCCAGTCTCCCGCCCAGACCGGTCTCAATGATGCAATAATCCGGTTTTTCTTCTGCAAAACAGAGTAATGCCATGCAGAAAAGGTATTCATAAAAGTTGAGTACAAATTCCGGGGCAGCTTCTTCTCCCGGCAACAAGACTCCCGGGTTAACGGAATTTGCCTCCTGCAGCGCATCCCCTACTGCACAGTAAACTTGTAAAAAAGCTTCTTCGGATATCATTTTACCATTGACGGCAAACCGCTCCCGCATATCCACCAGGTGAGGTGAAGTAAATACGGCCGTGCGATAACCTGCTTCCTGCAGGATCGAACTCATGTAGGCACAGACAGAGCCTTTTCCATTGGTACCCGCCACATGAATGATCCGAAGATCCTTCTCCGGATTTCCGAGTTTTTTTAAAAACCATTTAAGGTCCCTGCTGTCCGCAGGATTTTTTTTAACAGTAAAGCGGGGCATATCCTTCAGATATGCCACCGCTTCTTCAAACGTTATCATGTCATTACCGAATCTCATCGTATTCCTTATGCTTTACGTTCTTTTTACTCTGTACGTTTCGTTGCAGTTCATGCCAGCTGTTCTAAGCGCTTTGTCACCTGTTCCATCATCTGCTCATATTTTGCCAGCTTTTCCTTTTCCTCTGCGATCTTCGCTTCGGGAGCCTTGGACAGGAATCTCTCATTGGACAGCATTCCTCTGGAACGCGCCAGCTCGCCTTCCAATCTCTTCTGCTCCTTTTTCAGTCGCTCAATCTCCTGTGCGATGTCTACCAGCTCCGCAAACGGGATGTACAGGGTTGCACCGGGAATCACTACGGATACTGCGTCATCTGCAATGCCGGCCTTGTCAGCCTGGATCATGATCTCATTCGCATAAGCAAGGCTTGCGAAGAACAGCTTACCCTCCTCAAAAATCTTGCGGATCTCGTCATTTTCGCTGACTACGTATACACTTGCCTTACGGCTGGGTGCCACGTTCATCTCGGTACGGATGTTACGGATACCGCGAACGGCTTCCTTAATCGTTTCGATGGCTTTCTCCTCTGCGGGGAATGCACGATCCTCGCTGTACTCCGGCCACTTACTGATCATGATGGACTCTTCTTCGTTCTGAATGGTGCAGAAGATTTCCTCGGTGATGAACGGCATGTAAGGATGTAACAGCTTCAGGGCATCGATCAGGACGGTCTTTAATGTCCACAGTGCCGCATTCTGGCTGACTGCATCGTCGGTGCTGTACAGACGGGGTTTTACCATTTCAATGTACCAGTCACAGAATTCATCCCAGATAAAGTCATATACCTTCTGTACGGCAATACCCAGTTCGAAGTGATCCATGTTGTCCGTCACATCTTTTACCAGAGTATTTAACTTGGACAGGATCCACTTATCTACGGGTTGTAAATCTGCTGCCGCAGGGGTGGTGATATCTTTTCCGGTCTTCTCCAGCGCCTGCTCCATGTTCATCATAATGAAACGGGAAGCATTCCATACCTTGTTTGCAAAGTTACGACTGTTCTCTACTCTCTCATAGTAGAAACGCATGTCGTTGCCCGGTGCATTGCCGGTGATCAGGGTCAGACGCAGTGCATCGGCACCGTACTGGCTGATGATCTCCAAGGGATCGATACCATTGCCCAAAGATTTGGACATTTTACGTCCCTGACTGTCACGTACCAGTCCGTGGAACAGTACGGTCTTGAAGGGCTTCTCTCCCATCTGCTCGTATCCGGAGAAGATCATACGGATCACCCAGAAGAAGATGATATCATAACCGGTTACCAGGACATCGGTAGGATAAAAATACTTCAGATCCTCGGTCTGCTCCGGCCATCCCAGGGTCTCAAACGGCCACAGTGCGGAGGAGAACCAGGTATCCAGCGTATCGGGATCCTGTGTAAAGTGGGCGCAGCCGCACTTGGGGCATACCTTCGGCATCTCCTTGGCTACGACTACTTCACCGCAGTCATCGCAGTAATAAGCGGGAATCCTGTGTCCCCACCACAGCTGACGGCTGATACACCAGTCGCGGATGTTGTCCGTCCAGTTAAAGTAGTTCTTCTCCATACGCTCGGGGATCAGCTTGATCTCACCGTTTTTCACTGCTTCTCTTGCGGGTTTGATCAGTTCATCCATCTTAACGAACCACTGATCCTTTACCATAGGCTCGATGGTGGTCTTACAACGGTCATGGGTACCTACGTTGTGTACATGATCCTCGATCTTTACTAACAGGCCCATCTGATCCAGTTCTTCCACGATGGCTTTTCTTGCTTCGTAACGGTCCATGCCCTCGAACTTGCCGCCGTTTTTATTGATGGTGGCATCATCATTCAAGATGTTGATCATGGGCAGATCATGACGCTTACCAACCTCAAAGTCGTTGGGGTCATGAGCCGGGGTGATCTTAACGACACCGGTACCGAACTCTCTGTCTACATAAGCATCCTCAACGATAGGGATCACACGGTTTACAATAGGAAGCAGTACCTTTCTGCCATGCAGATGGGTGTAACGCTCATCATCGGGATGGATAGCTACTGCGGTATCACCTAACATGGTCTCGGGACGGGTAGTGGCAAAGGTCAGGAACTCTGTGGTGCTGGGGGTTCCGTCCTCGTTCATCAGCGGATACTTGATGTGCCAGAAATGTCCTGCCTGCTCCTGATATTCTACCTCTGCATCGGAGATGGAGGTATTACATACGGGACACCAGTTAACGATACGGGCACCCTTGTAGATATAGCCTTTTTCGTGCATCTTCACGAATACTTCGGTGACTGCCTTGTTACAGCCCTCATCCATGGTGAAACGCTCTCTGTCCCAGTCACAGGAAGAACCCAGCTTTTTCAGCTGTTCGATAATACGTCCACCGTATTCCTTCTTCCACTCCCAGGCTCTCTCTAAGAACTTTTCACGTCCCAGATCGTGTTTGTCGATGCCTTCTTCCTTCAGCTTCTGGATGATCTTGACCTCGGTAGCGATACTTGCATGGTCGGTGCCGGGCTGCCACAGTGCGTTGTAGCCCTGCATTCTCTTATAGCGGATCAGGATATCCTGCATGGTGTTGTCCAGTGCATGCCCCATGTGGAGCTGTCCTGTGATATTTGGGGGCGGGATCACGATAGTGAAGGGAGTCTTACTGTGATCTACCTCCGCATGAAAATACTTTTTGTCAAGCCACTTCTGATACAGTCTGTCTTCTATGCCGTTTGGGTCATAGGTTTTGGCTAATTCTTTGCTCATTGCTTCCTCCTTAAATTCTCCTGAAACTAAAGAAGCCCTCTGCCGACTCTCGTCAGCAAAGGGCGTCAGTAACGCGGTACCACCTTTGTTCACAGCTTGCGCTGCCTCGCGACTTCTTACAAAGTCCTATCCGGTAACGGGGATAACTCGTGAGAACTTACGCCCGGAATATCCGGTTTCGGCTCTCCGGCTTGGAAGCTACCTTCCACATTCCTGTCTTGAAGCAGCCTTCCAGCGCATACATGCAGCCGCTCTCTCTGGTAAGGGGATATGTGTACTCCTCTTCGTCATTGCCTTTTGATCTGTAAAACTTCTAATAAAAAATATAGTACAGGAAGCAATCCTTTGTCAAGAAAATCTTGTTGTCCTACAGATTGTCCTACAGATTGTATGATCAACGTTCAAAACTGGCATGGTAAAAAAAACATATTCTGGCTCTTTTAAGCGAGCCACTTTTTCTATACACTGAATCCTAACATATCCCACCGAACAAATGGGAATTATGAAAAAGAAATTAAAAGAGGAGATCATCATTATGGAAAAGAAAAAATCATACGGCGTATTGATCGTGGGAGCCATTCTCCTGATCCTGGGAATCGTCCTTGCAGTCATTACCCACAATAACAGTTATCAAGCGTCCGTTGCTTATGGCAGCCAGTTAAGCGATGTTAAGGCACAGTTAGAAGAAGTAGGTGCGTCCATTGAAGCAATTAACGCAGGTACCGCAACCGGAGATCTGGATGCCCTGAATACACAGAAGGATGAATTGTCCGCTCAGAAGTCCACGCTGTCCGATGAGAAGCTTTCCGCAGAACGCCCTTATTCTTACAGCCTGGTTCTGGTATTCTTCGCTATTTTGCTGACGATCAAGGGATTGTATAATGCGATTGCAGGCGTTCCTTCCGCAGAGAAAAAAGTGGATGTAACCAAACTGGCTCAGGCAGGATTATTGGCGGCTCTTTGCTACATCGGCTTTGCTTTTTTGAAATTTGACATTCCCGTTCCCGGCAGTCTGGAAAAAACCGCAGTGCACTTCGGCAATGTTTTCTGTGTACTGGCTGCTCTGCTTCTGGGTGGTTACTGGGGTGGACTTGCCGGTGCCGTGGGTATGACCATCGCTGACCTGACTACTGCTTATGTAACCAGTGCTCCCAAGACTTTCCTATTAAAACTGTGCATCGGCCTGATCGTAGGTCTGGTAGCTCACAAGATTTTCCACCTGAGTGCTGAGCATCCGAAAAAATATGTGGCTCGTGTCGCTATTTTAGCTTCTGTCTGCGGTATGGCATTCAATATTGTAGCCGATCCTTTGGTAGGGTACTTCTATAAGACATATTTGTTAGGGGTGCCTCAGGATATTTCCAAGGCATTGGCAAAGATTGCAACCGGTGTTACTGCCTTTAATGCTGTCTGGGCAGTTGTTCTGGCAACCGTCCTTTATCTGGCACTCCGTCCGGCACTGAAGAAAGCAGGATTATTCCATGAAATGTAATGCTAACAATTGTAATACTACTGCACAAAAAGGCGGGGATTTCGTTCCCCGCCTTGCTATGATCAACGATATTGCCGGTTTCGGGCGCTGCTCCACCACCGTGTCCCTGCCCGTGATCAGCGTAATGAAGGTACAGGTATGCCCTGTGCCTACTTCTGTTTTATCAAACCATTTGGGATTTCCTCTCTGCCATTTTGATGACTACACCTCTCATATGAGAGATTATATAAAAGTATGGAGCGAACTGGGACTTACCTTCGATGGGTTATACTGTGGATTCTTAGGAAATGAAGAGCAGATCGACATCGTACGGGAATTCGTGGAAATGTTCCGGCCGCCCCTGTTTTTGCTGGATCCGGTCATGGGAGACCACGGCAGGGCCTACTCCTCCATTACAGAGACGCATGTTCAGAAGATGAAGGAGCTGCTGCCTCTTGCGGATATTATCACGCCGAATATCACGGAAGCCTGCCTGCTGACCGGCACTCCCTGGAAGGATGGGGAATGGACGATGCAGGAGCTGTCCGTATTGTGTGAGAAGCTGGCTTCTCTGTGTCTGAAAGATTCTGTCAGTGCATCCATCGTCATCACCGGGATCCGTCAGGGGGATTCTCTGGTAAATTTCCTGTGGAATGACGGTGTCTATACCACTGTTTCCACCCCCATTGCCGGAGCCTCCCGCCCCGGCACCGGAGACATCTTCGCCTCCATTCTCGCCGCCGATGCCGTCCGCGGGGAGACTCTGCTAACCTCCGTGCAGAAGGCAGCGAACTTCGTAGGTCTGTGCATCGCCGGAAGTGAAAAGGCGGGAACGCCCGTGCAGGAGGGCGTGGTATTTGAAAAGTATCTGGCGGCGTTGTTGTAAAAAAGGCGACGGCTTTTTCTTTTACCGTCGCCCGACAGAGCGGATTATTTAGTCATTCCAATTGGGTTCACCAACATTATAACTCTGATCTGCAACAGGTTCGTTAGGGTTATCGTAGCAGCTTTCAATAGTCAGGTGAAACTCCGGTAAGCTATCACAAGTGTTCGACTTATTTTCCAGTTTACTTGATGCGTCGTTTCCGGTTACATTCTCTGTTGTTCCGCGCCCCGTGTCAGTTCTATAACCGAGAAGCGTTCCCATGTTATCCCGATAGTAGGTATAAATGTTCTGAACTCGTTCCCAAACCTGCTCGTCAAAATAAACGTCGCTCCTTTGGCTAACCATGCTTTCCACATACTGACGAAGATCGGAATAGAACAAATCGCTGACATCATAGCAGACATACTGTTCGTCCTCATAGATCTTGTACTGCTCCATCTGTTCAAAGGTCAAAAGTTGACCGCGGATAAAGGCATAGTCCTGCGTGGTATGAATTTCATTTTTTTCGTATATGAAAACATAAATCAAGGGAATATCCACACCGCCGTCGATTTCACCTTTGTGCTGCGGGATGTAGGCGCTTAAAACCATCGCACATTCTTCCGCGGAGGCACCAATGATTTTGTCATACCCGTCCGTTGATCGGCGATGCAGACCAGTTAGCTGCAATTGCATATCCGCAGGCACAGCAGGGTCAAAAAGGACATTTTCGGCGCTGTCAATCAAAGTTAACTCATTTGGTGACACGGAGGGCACGATGTTTATATCCATTTGTTCCAACACCCTCTGGCAATGTTCCAGATATTCGCCAGCAAGCCGATTTCTTTCATTAATATCCAAAGTGTATCTTTCAAAGTATGGTCTGAATTCTTCCATAATTTCTGATATCAGTTCCGGATCAGCGTCAACCGGAGTAATCGGCGCCACGTCAACTTTTTCGGTTGGGACAGATTCTGCAAATTCAACCGTACACATCCAATCCTGTCCAAATAAGAAGTTGTTATTTGTCAACACCAAGTAGTACCAATCATCATCCGAAATCGGTGTCTCCAACAGTGATATATCATAGGCATCTGAAAGATCAATTACCATCGTACCGCTTGAGTTAGCAGGTATCTCGGTGTTGCTGAAAGACACCTTTCCCGAAAGCGGTTTAACTTCCTCGCTGGTAGACCAGCGCATTAGTTTAAGTTTCGATTGAAAATTAAGCTCTTTGTCAGACCTATTTTCTACTTGAACAGAAATTACACCATTTCCCTCATATGTGGCAGACAGAGAAAGTTCATCTCCGGATAGGGAGGAAAACAAACTGTTTGCAAAAACAGTCATAGAAAAGAAACAAAAAACTGCTGCAACTACTCCCCATTTCACCCATACCGGCTTTTTCTTCACCCGTATGTTGGGAGCTGCTTCCTGAATATACTTTGTACTGATGTTACCAACCGCCTCGGAAATATCTTCACGTTTCATACTATAAATCCCTCCCCCTTCAAATAATCCCGCAGTTTGTCCCTAATACGGGAAAGTCGCACTGACACGGTATTACTCTTCAGACCAAACTGTTTTGCAAGTTCCGAAATAGAATAGGCATACCAATATCGACGAACAAAGAGTATTCGACTCTCTGCATCCAGTGTATCCAGAAAATAGTCAATCTGCCGGGTAAGCTCCTTTGCGGAAATCTCCGCCTCTACACTTTCAGAGGAGGATACACATTCCTCCAGTTCGTCTAAAGCCGCATCGTAAAAGCTGTTGCGCTTGACAGATGTATTCGCGTGATACTTTTTTATGGAGAGGTTACGGACAATTCGACAGATATAGGTAAGCAACGGGTTTGGATTTTGAGGCGGTATTGTATTCCATGCTCCTAAATAAGCGTCGTTAACACACTCCTCTGCATCTAGGATATTGTTCAAAATATTTTTTGCGACCTTGTTACAGACATTTCCGTACTTCACCGACAACTCTATGATTGCCTGTTCAGAGCGCATATAGAACAAATCAATAATTTCACTATCGTTCAAATCATCACTTCCTTTCTGCCTCACCTATATACTACGAATTAAGAGAAAGATATTACAAGAAAAACAAATATTTTCAAATTTAACAGACAGTGTCTGGGATATTGAGTATCTCTTCCTGATGATTGAAAAAAGCCAGATTTCTACTTTTCTCTATGAAAGCTAAAAAGCAAAGATTCCATTGACTTTTCTTTTCCGGGACAAGGATTTTTTATTTCTCCCATAAAATAACTATAATTTGCAAATTATAATTGCCGTCTCCATAATTACCGCCTGAAAGTCTGTTATTATACTCCAAGCGGTATTATTTTTATCAAATCATAGATAAAACTTTCAAAAATACCGCCTGATGGATAATAACTCCATTCAGGCGGTATTATAACGATAATTTTTCAAATGAAAGAAGATTTTTTACTGCCGCGATATAAAAGTAACTCTGTCCGGCAGTATTTTATTTAAACTCCACCACAACGCTGCCCATGGCACATTCCAGCTCCATATTTTTAGAAGCGTTGTTGTTGATCTGTTTCTCCTGTGCCAGGCCGTTGTAACTGTCATCACCGACTTTCAGTTCACCCATACCGCAGCTTAAGTCGTAGTTGAAATCTGTCTGCGCTCCTGCCAGTGTCAGTTTCAGTTCTCCCATGGAGCACTCTCCGTCCAATCGTTCGGTCACACCTCCGGTCAGACGGATAGATCCCATTCCTACGGACACCTCTGCCACACGGCTGCTCAGTTCTTCTACTGTCATCTGACCGGCACCACAGTCTAACTCTGCCTGGTCAGCCTCCAGTTTCTCAAACGTCATCTTGCCGGCGCCCACATTGGCTTCCAGCGCCCCCGTCTGCAATTCCTCTACACTGAGTCTTCCGGCTCCCAGATCCAAAGAGATATTTTCAAAATAATATCCCTCCGGCACATACAGACAGATGGAACCGCCCAGATTACCTTCACTGTTGCTGCTTACTTTTGAGGTTCCGCGGATCTCCATCGTACCGCCTTCCACATATCCCTGGAACTTTCGCATACCGTCGGCTTCTACCCGGAAACAGTTATCCTCTGACACCTGAATCTTCATGACACAGCCGCCGGCCTGCACCTGTAAATCCGTGATGCCCTGGCTGTCATCCCCCAGAACATACAGCTCTATCTTTCCCGACCTAACTTCATAATCTGAATCATAATCCACATTGTCCTCCAGATCATAGTGCACATCGCCCATATTTTCCCTTATCTGCTCCGTCACACCGTTGCTCCAGTCATCCACCTCTTCTCCGGAGATTCTTCCCAGGGTAACCGCTGACAGGATCTCCCCGGGCGAAACATGCGTGGAGCCATTCCCCAGACTTCCGCTCACTCCCAGGATCAGTCCCAATAATATAAATAGCAACGCTGTGATGGCACAGCCCTTCATAAATTTTTTCATGCTTCTGCTTTACCTCTTTTCTGGAATAATCCTCCGATCCAACAACAGATTGCCGGTGTGGCGATTCCCGCCATGGCCACGGTCAGCATCAAGAACAGCAGTCCGACACCTCCGCAGATCAGTCCGGCACCGATCAGGCACATTCCCACAAAGGGATGTGTAAACATACTGATGATCCCTACTGCCACCAGTGCGATCAGAACCAGTATCAGTGCTGCTGCCGTTGCCCCGAAACCGATGATCAGTCCGAACCATGTGGCGATCAGCCCTGCCGCCACGCCGATACCGGCGGAAGCTGCTCCCAGGATCACCGGGGATGCCAAAATACATAAAATGACGATCAGCACGATCATACCGGTGGACATTCCTTCTTTTTTCTGTGGAGATACCACCTGTGCCTGTGCAGCTTGTGACGCATCGCTCTGCCGGTTACGTTGTTCTCCATTACCATTTTCTGTCTGCGGATCTGCCGGATAAGTGATCACTGCCCGGCTGTCGGCTCCTGTTCTCTGGTAGCTGTTCTCTCCGTACCCGTTCCACAGAATATCTTTTTTAATATTCTCCGCCACCTTCGCAGGATTCCCCAGTGCCTCAATGACATTCTGTTCATTCTCCGGTCCCGCATCGTTAAAATACTCATTATAATATTGTAGCGCTTCTTCCCGCTCTGTGTCGGGAATATTTTGCAGCAGGCTCTCCAGCTGCCTCATATACTCCGTTCTACTCATCTATTTTTTCTCCCATCTGTGCATCGTTACGCCTCTGACCTCTTCACCGGTCTTCCCTCAAACAGTCCTGTGATCTTCCCGCTGTAGCTTCGCCACTCGCTTTCATATAAATGAAGCTGTGCCCAGCCCCTGCTGGTGACCTTGTAATAGCGTCTCGTCCTGCCGCTGCATTCCCTGTCATAGACCTCCAGACATTCGTCCTTCTGTAATCTCCGAAGCACGGGATACAGGGTGGATTCCGACAGTTCGATCACCTGCCGGACCTCCTGGGTGATCTTGTACCCATAGGTTCCTTCCGGTTCCCGGGCGACCACCGCCAGCACGATAGCATCCAGCAGAGCTGCTCCTGTATTAAAAAGCATCCTATCGCTCCTCTCTGAAATTTGCGGCTATCCGGCTTTCCTTACAATATTATATGCCGTATAGTATTGCTCTGTGGCTATACTATACGGCATATAATATCATGCGTCAATATAGAGAAACCGTAAGAAATTCTAAAGACTTTCCAAAGATTCCGTCGCCTCCTCCAGAAACTCCTGACGAATACTGTTTTTATGGATCACAATGGCAGAGATCAGAAGCGCTCCCCAAAATACCTGCCGTGGTATTCTCTGTATCATCAGCAGAACCGCTGCTCCCAGGGCAAAAAAGATATAAGTGATACGAGTTCTTCTGGTGTGCGGTCTGATCAGAAGGGCAGACCCCGCCAAATACAATATGATCAGCAACAGTAACAGTTCCGGCTGTACCGGTGCCAGTCCGATCAATACGCCGAAGGATACCGCAATGGCTTTGCCTCCATTCCCATGATAAAACAGGGAATAGGCGTGCCCCAGTACCGGTGCCGCCATGATAAGCGGGAACCAGCTGTCTGTCACAAGCCCCATGCCAACTGCCACGTATACCGGCAGTGCTCCTTTTAACAGATCTCCAAGCAGGCACAGGATCCCGACAGGCACTCCTGCGTATTTCATGGCATTGGCAGTCCCCGGATTATGATCGTTGCTGACCTCAGTGACGTCAATTCCTTTGATCCACTTCGGTAATGCCCTGCCGAACAATATACTTCCGCATAACAATCCGAAGACTGTCATTCCCAGTTCCCGTATGACCATCTGGCACTCCTATCTCTCTTTTGCTTCCGCACTTATTCTTCCTGTTTTTCCGCCGCTTCCTTTTGTCCGCAGATAAATTCACAGACTGCGTCTGCAGCATAAGGCTTTCCGTATTTCTCCTGACACTTCCGCATTTCGGCCTGTGCCTCCGGATCCCTCAGAAGCTTTAGTCCCTTTTGTATCACGGCATCTTCCGTATCTCCTGATACAGACATCCCATGTTGTGTGAAAAAAGCAACATTACGATCCTCACATCCGGGGATCGGCTTAGTGTGTACCAATGCAACCTTCGCTGCCACCGCTTCCGTAGAAGTCAGTCCTCCCGGTTTGGTGAACAGAATATCCGCCGCTGCCATATAGAGATGCGCTTCCGTGGTAAAATCCAGCACATGCACCCGCTCTGTATCGGCATATCTATCACGGAGTGTCTTCTTCAGTTCTTCATTGGTTCCCCCCAGGATATACAGATGGGTATCTTCACCGGTCTGCTCCACCAGCTTTGCCGTCATGTTTTCCACACGGCCGTACCCCATACTGCCCGTCATCATAAGGATACAGGATTTATCTACCGGAATCCCCAGCTGCACTCGCGCTTCTCTTTTTCCCGGAAGCTGCAGGAACCTCTCCGATACCGGAATTCCCGTGGGAACCAGTTTCTCCGCAGGGATGCCGCGTTTGATAAACTCCGTTGCCAGTTCCTCATGCGGGATAAAATAGTAATCCACCTTTGTCTCCTCGGTAAAAGGAATACAGGTATAATCCGTGGCAATAAAATAAGTCTGTACCTCCAGCTTATGCTGTCGTTGCAGCCAGGTCATTGCCTCAGCCGGGAACAGATGTGGCATTACCACTGTATCATATCCGTTTTCTGTGATATAGCTGCACAGCTTATCCGCATACAAAGCGTTGGCAAAATACACCGGTGACTTTAATCTGGCAGACGAAATGACCCTGCCTACCCGGTACGCTCCTGCGAACACCTTTTTCGCCCGGACCGTGCTCCAGATGTAAATCCGGCGTCCGTAAGCGCTGGCCTTGTCCGAAGCGAAATTAAGTACATCCGCCAACTCACAGGGAATGCCCCGTTTTTCAAACTGTTCTTTCACCGCTTTTGCAGCGGAATTATGTCCCTCACCGGTTCCGGTGGATAAGATCAGTACCTTCATAAATAAATTCTCCGTTAGTTTTCCATCAGCCAGAAATATGCACTGTACGCAGGCAGAAGACTGCCGCCGCCAAAGTCATGTTTCTCTCCGGTGATCAGATCCACTGCCGTGCCGCAGCCGGCATCAAAATGTGCCATGAAGTCCTCTCCGTCCGCATTGATAGCCACCAGTACTCTCTCGTGCTCCGACTTTCTCTCGAAAATACACTGCTTATTGGTCAACAGTACCGAACGAAAGGCTCCGTAATTCAGTGCCTCGGAATGCTTCTTGGCCTCTGCCAGTCTGCTGATCCAGTCACACAGGCCGTTCCACTCCGGCTTGTCAAAGCAGGGACGCAGTGCAGGGTCACCATCTTCTTTTCTGGCTTTGAAGCCCCATTCGCTTCCATAGTAGACACAGGGGATCCCCGGCATACCGAATGCCATGGCATAGATCAGCGGCAGGTGATTTTCATTATTCAAAATACTTGCCACTCGGGTCACATCATGGTTATCCACGAAGGACAACAGGTGCTTTCCCTTATATAATGTCCAATTCTCCGGTCCGAACTGTCGCAGCAGAGAATGCACGATCTCAAACATATTCATGCTGTTGAAGCTGCTGTAAAGTCCCTTATAACACTCGTAGTTCGTTGCGGAATGCAACATCTGATCATTCATCAGGCGATTATAATCTCCGTGAAGCATCTCGCCTAATAAGAAGAAATCCTGCTTGTAGGCATCGGTCACTTCCCGCAGTCTTCTGACAAAGTTCTCATCCAGGCTGTACGCCACATCCAGGCGCAGACCGTCAATACCGAATTCATCGATCCAGCCCTTCACGCTGTCTAACAGGTAGTTCACTACCTCCGGGTTCTGCAGGTTAAGCTTCACCAGATCAAAGCAGCCTTCCCAGCCCTCATACCACAATCCGTCGTTGTAGTTGGAATTGCCGCCGAAATCAATACGGTAGAACCAGTTCACATAAGGAGAGTTCTCACGGTTTTTAATCACATCCTGAAACTGTGCAAAGCCTCTGCCCACATGATTGAACACACCGTCTAACACAACCCGGATTCCTGCCACATGCAGTGCGTCACATACTTCCTTAAAATCTTCATTGGTTCCCAGCCTTACATCAATTTTGCGGTAATCCCTGGTATTGTAACCATGGGTATCCGATTCAAATACCGGAGAGAAATAAACGGCATTCACTCCCAGCTTCTGCATATGGGGGATCCACTCCTCCACACGTTTGATCTCATGTCTCTGTATTCCATCATTTTCAAAAGGAACTCCACAGAATCCCATAGGATAGATCTGATAAAAAACACTTTCATAAGCCCACATATTAGTCACCATTCCTTTCTGCCTTAACTTCATGTTGCCTTAATTTCATACTTTGTACTCGTAAGACTTTTTCATTGACTGGTTCAGTACTACTTTTATGATTTGTCCACATCCATTCTTTTGCTATTATACACCATTTTTGATTCGTCTGTCGTTTTTTTTTATGAAAAAGCTCAAATAATCCACAAAATCCACCGAGTTATCCACATATACACACGTGTCATATGTGGTTATGTGGATTGTCATGTTGTATATCAACTCTGTTATCATATCGAATGTCATCGTTTCGAATGTCATCGTTGCTGCCACAACCAGGCGTCCCAAAATCGCTCCACCTTTTTAGCCACCGTATCCACTGTCACAGGCACTACCTGTTCCCACTCCCTGGGGAACATTCTGCGATAAGAATACTGCCTGAAACGCTCATCCAGCAGGACGATAATCCCCACATCTTCCGCGGTCCGGATGACACGTCCCGCCGCCTGCAGGACTTTATTCATTCCGGGATAACGGTAGGAATAATCAAAGCCGTTTTCCCCATTGTCATCAAAATAGTCCTTGAGGATTTCCCTTTCACAGCCTACCTGTGGCAGTCCGGTTCCTACTACGATCACACCGATGAGGCTGTCCTTTTTCAGGTCGATCCCCTCTCCGAAGATACCTCCCAGCACGCAGAACCCGATCAGTGTCTGTTCCTCTTCCTCCTCGATCTCCATACCGATAAGGCTCTGCAGATCGCAGTCCTCATTTCCCCGGAAGCGGTTCAGGAAGTATTCCCTCTCTTTCTCATTCATGGATTCCTGCTGTACCAGACATTCCTCTTCTTCTGTCATAAAATACTGCTCATAAATCTCATAAATATGCTCCATAAAGGAATAAGACGGGAAAAACACCATGTAATTGCCATGCCGGTTCTTCACGACTTCATGAATATAGCGGGCAATATTGTAGTACTCCTCCCGGGATCTGCGGGTGAACTTGCTGGTCACATCCCCAGCAATCAGTATTGTACGCTTCTCGGGATCGAATACTGAGTGCGCATATACCTCATAGTCTTCCTTCTCGCCACCCAGCAGATTCTTGTAATACTGGATCGGCAGAAATGTGGCAGAAAACAGGATTGTACTGCGTCCCCTGAGCATGCATTCCTTCAGATTTTCCCTGGGATTCACACAGAACAGCTTCAGCTCAAAGCTTCCGTCCTCACACATTCTGGTATATTTCACATAGTTTTCGTCCTGTCTTTCATAAATATCCAGGAAATGGCTGAGCTTGAAGTAGAAGTCCAGCAGGTTCTCCCACACCTCCAGACTGACCTTCTCCTGCTCCTCCAGATAATCGCTGATGATGCCGTGAAGTCTGGTCAGAGGCTGTACCAACATGTCTATATCATCCACCAGCCGGTAGCCATCACAATCCCGCTTCATGGACAACAGCTGGGCGTTGCACTTCTCCAGCATCTGGCTGATCCGTTCCGCATAGCCTTCCCGCACAAAAGTACTTTTTCCATCGGATTTCTTCAGCTTATGCCCCTTGATATACAGAGAATCTGTTCCATCGCTCTCCTCCGGGATACTAACCTGTGGCAGTTGTTTTGACGCATCTGTCATTTCTAATGTCATTTGTCCGGAAATCTCGTCTTTATCGCGTTTTTTAAATGCTGCCTCCTCCATTTCCGACATGATTGTCTGTTTTATCTCCCGCTTCAGTTCCAACAGGTCTTCCTTCCGCAGAGGTGCGCTGTACATCTCTCTACCCCGCTCTAAGAGATTATGTGCCTCGTCGATCAGAAAGACATAATTCCCCTGGCTGCCGTCCCCGAAAAATCTCTTCAGATACACATGGGGATCAAAGAGGTAATTATAATCTCCGATAATCCCATCTGCGAACAGACTTAAATCCAGTCCGAATTCAAAAGGGCATACCTGATGTTTCAGGGCATACTCTTCTATTTTGCTTCTGGTAAAACTCTCTTCCCGGGTCAACAGATCATAGATGGCATCATTGATCCGGTCAAAATGTCCTTTGGCATAAGGGCACTGCTCCGGATTACATTCGGTACGTTCCTGAAAACAGATCTTCTCTTTCGCTGTCAGAATAATACTTTTGAATCGCAGTCCCTTCTCCCGCAGCAGAGAAAAAGTGTCCTCTGCCACCGTACGGGTGATGGTCTTGGCTGTCAGATAGAACAGCTTGTCTCCCATGTCCTTCCCCATCGCCTTCACCGCAGGAAATATGGTGGATATGGTCTTGCCCACTCCGGTAGGCGCTTCCAGAAACAGTTTTCTCTTATGATAAATGGTCTGGTACACATAACTGACCAGTTCCTTTTGTCCGTCCCGATAATCGAAGGGGAATTGCAGTCCGGCAATGGACTGCTGTCTAAGCTCTCTCCACTGCCAGGTATAATCCGCCCATTTACGGTAATCACCGATCAATTGCTGAAACCATGCCTCCAGCTTCGCGAATTCATAATCTTCATAAAAATAACGGATATCTTCCGTCTCTATATTACAATAAGTCAGACGTACACGGATATAAGGCAGCTCCTTCTGCAGACTGTACATATAGGCATAGCACTTTGCCTGCGCAATGTGCAGGGGTAACGGTGCCTTCAGCTTCGCCAGATCTCTGTAGGTTCCCTTGATCTCGTCGATGGTAGTCTCTCCGTTCTGTTCAATGATACCGTCCGCCCGTCCCTCCACGATGATGACATAGTTCTCCGTGGGATGGGTGTATTTCAGCGCCACTTCCGCCTGATACTCCGCTCCCATGCGGCGTTGGATCATGCGGTGGATCCGGCTGCCCTCCTGCATTGCATTCTCGGGTGATCCCTGTCTCCTGTCATCGATGTCGCCACTGCGCAGAATGAACTCCACCAGATTACGGACCGATATTCTGACTTCTCCTGCCATGCGGCTTCACCTCCCTTGACAAATTCCTATCATAACCGCATGCCTGCGGCTTGTTCCGGGTTGCACACTCTCACATGCCCGGTATACGAAAACTCCCCAGGTAAATAGTACTCTATCTTACCTGGGGAGTCAAATCACATTCTGTTATCACAAGATGTTTTAGCACGCGATCGCATACTGTCTCAACAGCTCTTCGAATTTATCATTGTAGCCGTCATAAGATACAGACAATGGCTTCGTGAAATCCAATCCATACACTCCAAGGAATGACTTGGCATCGACTACGTATCTGTTATAGCATATATCAATATCAAAATCACACTTTGAAGCTACATCAACAAAATGCTTCACGTCTTCAGGTGTCAAACGGATCGTCTTTAACATTTCTTGTTCCTTCCTTTCAATAGTAAGTTCGATCGTAAGTAAAATAATACACCAGGTACTTTCCCCTCACATCTGAAATCATTACTATTATAGCCAACCATCCCCAAATGTAAAGCGGTTTTTTTCTTCCAAAAAACGCACATTTTGGGCATTTTTACCACTCTGTTATCATTTTCACAATATATGTCCGCCGTATGGAAAACCTTTTCGGCGTTTTGTATATTTGTTGCGTTACCGCGGTAAAATATAAATCCCAATTTGGCGAAATCTACTGAAATTCCACCATATATTCTTGGAACCTGAGGGGCAGCATATTTCGTTGTAATTCCCTGTTTTCCCGTTCTTTTATAGCTATTGTATGACAGAAGGAACGGAAAAGTTCCCTGTAATGCAGCTCCGCCGTGGACAGCTTCTCCGTCTCAGACTGTACTCTCTCCCATGCATCCTTCCCCTGCAGCGTATACCATGGTCTCCCGGCGGGATGTACCCCGAACAGATATCGACCCGCATCAAACAGCAGAAAATCTTCCATGGGAAAACGGTCGGCGAAATGTACCATTAAAAAGGTCAGGATATTGTTCTTCGGTGCGATCTTCGAGTAGAGGATCGTATTCTCCAGTTCCTCAAACCGGGCAAACCCCTTCAGATGATGATACTCATTCCCGGCTGCCCTTGCCAGGCTGAAGGTCTGGTTCACATAGGTGTCTGCAATGGCATCCATAAGATGCCCCGCCGTACACTTCTCAGCCAGTCCCTTCGCAATGGTCCGGTATACCGCCTGTGCCTTCTCCGGCTTCGGCGATGCCAGTGCCAGACACAGGGTCTCATAATCTGCTTCCCCGAATCTGCGCTTTAACGTACGGATCACCTTGATCGTCTTCTCCGGATCTGGTATGACCTCCACCGACTCCGAGAACAGCAGGTTCTCCTCGATGGTGGTGACCATAGTATCCCGGATGATACAGTGATCTTCATAAGTATTATAAATAGCGGTGAAGATTCCCTCCAGCGAATCCTCACAGTGATAAATCTTCATATGATCCGTTTCTCCTCCTGCCGTACCCCGTTTGGGAACATCCCATCATCAAATAAAGTCATCTGCCGGTAACTCATACCGTCGCTTCCGAACCGGATCCGGTCCTTCGGATCCGTCAGATTCCGCACGATATAATCTTCCTCCAGCTTCGTAGGATACATCATCCTGCCGCTGCAGGTAATAAAATACACTGCCCGCTTTAATACCACTCCTAACTTCTTCAGATCCTGAAAAGTCAGCTTCGTACTCCGCCTGGCAGCAAGGATCCTCCTGGCGCTCTTCACGCCGATCCCCGGCACCCGAAGCAGATCCCCATAAGGTGCTCTGTTGATCTCCATCGGAAAACATTCCAGATGCCGCACTGCCCAGTCCTCCTTGGGATCTAACATGACATTAAAATACGGTCTTCCCTCATCCAATAGTTCCTCTGCCCGAAATCCATAAAACCGGAGCAGCCAGTCCGCCTGGTACAGACGGTGTTCCCGCAGAATCGGTGGTCCTCCCGGAAGCGCCGGCAGGCTTTTGTCCTCGTTGACTTTTACAAACGCAGAATAGAAGACTCTCTTTAACTCAAACTTCTGATACAGGCTCTCCGCCACATTTAAAATCTGATAATCCGTCTCCGGCGTCGCACCAATGATCATCTGGGTAGACTGTCCACCGGATACAAAGTGGGGACTCTTACGGTACAGGATCAGTTCCTCCTTATTCGCATGGATGCCGTTCTGGATCTGCCGCATGGGGGTCAGAATATTCTTCCGGTGCTTATTCGGTGCCAGTGTCCGAAGTCCCTCCGCTGTAGGGAGTTCCAGGTTCACGCTCATACGGTCTGCCAGGTATCCCATCCGCTGCACCAGCTCCGGATCTGCCCCGGGAATCGCCTTCACATGGACATAGCCATTAAAATGGTAGTGATTCCGAAGCAGCCAAATGGTCCGGTATAATAATTCCATGGTAAACGTAGGATCCTGTACAATGCCGGAGCTTAAGAACAGTCCCTCGATATAATTCCGTCGGTAGAACTCCATGGTCAGTGTACAGATCTCTTCCGGGGTGAAAGTGGCTCTGGGGACATCGTTGGACTTCCGGTTCAGGCAATATTTGCAATCGAAGATACATTCATTGGTCATCAATATCTTAAGTAAAGAAATACATCTGCCGTCGGAAGAAAAGCTGTGACAGATCCCTGCCTTCGCACAGTTCCCCATATGCTTCCCGTCTCCCTTACGCTCCACACCGCTGGACGTACATGCTACATCAAAACGAGCTGCATCCGTCAGGATCTCCAGCTTCTGCATGATGGACAATTCCCCATTTTGTATAAGATATTCCAAGTTATCACCGCCTCTTACCGAAAATTTCCAAAATCAGAACATTTGTTCTGCTATGTATCTAAATTAGCACATACGTTCGATTTTTGCAAGTGGTTATTTTTTCCGAAAAAAGGCTTGCAAAATCATGCGTTTCGCAGTTAAATAATATAGGAGTATTTTGTAACACAAGCCGCCAGGCGGCAGAATGAGAGGTCAGTATGTCAGATATTGTCATACCTAAAAATTATAAGTCTCAGCTGAACCTGTACGAGACACAGGTTGCCATTAAGACAGTGAAGGACTTTTTCCAGGGATTGTTAGCAGAGCGCCTGCACCTGCTGCGCGTATCTGCTCCTTTATTTGTGGATCCCACATCCGGACTGAACGATAACTTAAACGGTGTGGAGCGTCCTGTAAATTTCCATATTGCTGCACAGGGAGACCGTGAAGCAGAGATCGTACAGTCTCTGGCAAAATGGAAGCGCTATGCCCTGCAGAAGTATGGTTTCAAACCCGGTGAGGGGCTCTACACCGACATGAGTGCCATCCGCCAGGATGAGACCACCGACAACATCCACTCTATCTATGTAGATCAATGGGACTGGGAGAAGATCATCACCAGGGATGAACGGAATCTGGAGACTCTGAAGGAGACCGTCCGCACCGTATACAAAGTTCTGCGCAAGACGGAGAAATATATGTCCATCCATTACGATTACATTGAGGAGATCCTTCCTCACGACATCTTCTTCGTAACTACCAGTGAACTGGAGGAAATGTTCCCTGATTATTCTCCGAAGGAACGAGAATACTACATTGCCAAGGCTAAGGGTGCTGTCTGCATCATGCAGATCGGTGAGACCTTAGAAAATGGTAAGCCTCATGATGGTCGTGCCCCGGACTACGATGACTGGTCTCTGAATGCGGATATCGTGGTATATTATCCGGTTCTGGATATCGCTCTGGAGCTGTCCAGCATGGGTATCCGTGTAGACAAAAAGGCTCTGTTAGACCAGTTACAGAAGGCTGGCTGCCCCGAACGTGCCGAACTTCCTTACCACAAGGCAGTCATTAACGGTGAGCTTCCTCTTACCATCGGCGGTGGTATCGGTCAGTCCCGTATCTGTATGTTCTTCTTAAGAAAAGCTCATATCGGCGAAGTACAGTGTTCTCTGTGGTCCGATGAAGTTATGGAGACTGCAGAAAAGAACGGCTTACAGTTGTTATAAGGCATTGAATTCAAACTTCAAGATCCCCGGAAGATGGAAATCTCCCGGGGATCTGTTTTCCGTTTTTATTCAAAAATCATAAATTTCTCATTTTCAAAGGTTTTCTCGTATCCATATGCATCCATGAACTCACCGATCAACAAAAGTTTGGCATTATCCACGATGAGACTCCGTTCTTTTTCCGTGGGCTGTAATGCCTCCAGAGCATCCTCTCCCGCTTCCAGATACACAGCATATTTTTTCTCTAACAGTACCACCGGACGGTAAGTCGCATCCTCGTCCATCCGTTCCTGCATCTTCTGCATATCCTCTTCCAGTTGTGCGATCTGATAGGAATCCAGATCCGGCCAGGGATTGAATGCCGCAGGCATCTGCAGATAATAGGACAAGGCCGGGATCTGACCGTAGAGCAGCACATCCTTTCCCGCAAGTCCTCCGGTATTCACATACTCTGAGATCTCCTGCATCCATCCGGCGCGTTCCTCACTCATCCACACACCCTTCAAAGTCTCATTATTGGTCACCTGCGCACTGAGCTCCTGCACACCGGTACCCTCGGCAAATACAAAGCTTCTGCCAAACAATCCCACCTGGATAAAAAATAACAGAAAAAAACCACCAAAGAGACATTTTGCAGGAATCGGGGATATGGTCATCCGCTTCCATCGGAAGCTTCCGGCATATTTGCAGAACCGGTAAAACTGCCAATACATATAAGGCAATGCCAGGAACAGATTATTCATGCTGGGATAAAGCTTATTGTTACTTCCAAGAGAAGTGATCAGTACGATCAGGAAGATCAGTCCGCTGAGCAGCTTTTCCTCCCCCGGTGCGGAAGGCATGAATATCCGCCACAGCGTCACCAGGAGCGTCAGCGTTAAAAACGTTACGCCGGGCCAGATAATTGCACCGTAGTTCGTATATTCCGTAGCGCAGAACCCCTGCCGGTACAGCCAGAATATCATGATCACAGCAAGTACCGCACTTACGACCCATTCCAGGATCCGCAGCGCCTTTTTTATCGTGTCCTTCCCTGCATAAGAGTCTCTTACACTAGCTGCGGCGAATTCCAAAAATCCCACCGCTATCATTCCCGCGATCAGGAAGACGCACATCCTAAGCTCCCAGTACAGATTCTGGAGATACCAGTCGAACATCCCCAGGATCATGGATGCGGCGGTATAATCCGTTGCTACCTCCGTCATGGAAAACAGCCTCTGAATGCCTCTTACATACTCATCCATGCCATAACGGATCTGAATGTAACCGAATAATACCAGCAGTGCAGTAAGATACCCCGCCAGGCACATACCGGTATCCTGCAACAGCTTCTTACGAAACCTCCTGCCTGCTGCCTTTTTTCGTGCTTCCTTATTTTCCGTTTCCGCATTTCCCGCAACGTCAACACAATCCTGCGCAATGCTTTTTTGCTCTTCCAGCCAGCAGATGATTCCATATGCCCACACACCTACGATCATCGCCGCTTCCGGCAGATTGGAAAACCTTGCCAGCACGTTACAGCCCAGTGCCACTCCTGCGGCAAACAGTAAACCTCCTTTTCCCCGGGACAGTCCCAGATACAGACAGATCACGGAGATCAGGAAAAATATATAGGTCACATAATTATAAAAAGATCCCGTAGGGCACCAGCAAAAGCTTACTGCTGTAAATTCGCCCAAAAAGGCAAGCCCGGCTGGTATCTTCAGCACTTTTGTACAAAAATAATAGCCCAGAACCGCCAGCAGGCTGATACCTAAGCCCGTGTAAAAATTCATGCCGATCAGTGTCTTCGCTCCGGGCAGCAGACTAAGGCAATGTCCGATGACAGTGGTCAGATAAGTGGAAAACAACCACATGGGATCCATATGCCTGGTTCCCATATATTCAAAATTCGCATAGCCGTAGCCGGTATCCCACAGATCCAGCCCCCAGGCTATATGCCGCAGGGGATACAGTACCAGAACAGCCACGAATACGAACTCCCAGAATCGCCTATGACTCTGACCGCCGGTTCCCGCCATTTTATTTTTTACGTTATCTGTCACTATGATACCTCTCTTTTGAACATATTATCTACTGCCTGGATTTTTTCCGTAAGCACACGATAAGGACGAATGTGCAGGAATATCTTATGCAATCCGCCACAGATATTTTTGCGGATAACATCTACCAGAATTCCCAATACAAATACCACGATCACTGCGATGACAGTCCATAAAAGCAACGATACGGCACCGTCTATGCGATCCGAGCCCAGCCACTTCTGCCATGCATAACGCACCCCAAGGTTCTCATGCAACAGATACACCCCTAACGTATAGGGTGCGATCTTCACCGCCACGCTGCCGATCTTCCCCCGGATATCACTGTCCAGGAACAGGCAAAACAGCCCAACGGAAGCTAAGAACGGGAATATATGATTATATTCATAAGGAATCTTCAGAATCAGTTCCAGGCTGCCGGTGCGCAGATAAAATAAATGCAGCAGCATTGCCTCTCCGAAAGTTCCGATGACGCCGATCAGATACAGCAACAGCGCCCGGGATTTTTTCTGTAAAAAAGGAATTCCGAATCTGCGAAGATATGCGGCTGCACAAAACACACACAGATACCAGATGCAGTCATAGCCCTTGCTATCCTCCTCCAACCGGAAGGGCAGAATGGATTTTATCAGACAAAATGCAGCAAATAGCAGCACCACGGCCACCTGAAACTGCTGCTTCGTCATCCGTCTGAGCCCGATTCCCACGAAGGGTAACAGGATATATAAAAATACATACGCTGTCAGGAACCAGTAATGCCCCATGGTCACCGGGAACAATAATGTCAGATAATAATGCGTACTCACTTCCGCCGCGGGAACGATCCCAGTCACCGCCGCCAGCACACCGATACCCACAGAATACAGCCACAGCTGCAGCCACAGCGTAAGCAGCCTGCTCAGTTTAAAAGAACTTTCGCATAAAAAGTATCCGCTGATCATCATATACACATTCACGGCTACAATGCAGAATGCTTCCAACAGCCAGGCTGCCATATCCTGCACTGATAAAGGCACTGTCAGATCCGGCAACAGTCCTCCCTTGCCCAGATAGTGCAGCACCACGACCATCATCATTGCCACACAGCGCAATACTTCCAGATTTGCCATACGTTCTTTTTTCTGCATATCGATTCCTGTTTCCTTCCTGACATTGCTTCGCTCTACGCACTCCCACAATTCTGCCCAAGGTCTTTCACCCACTTATGAGCAAGCTCATGTGGGCTTAGACCTTTTGACCCTGGTATCATCATTATATTACTTTGTAACATATTATGTAAAGCAAAAGCGCTCCTGCCTGACAAAGAGGCTTATTTAAGAAATCGTTTTCATATTGATGTAGATATTTAGATAAATTTTTGGTAAAATGTGTCTATCAATACTAATCTGCATCGGAGGTGTCTATTTTGACAAAAAATACCAAGAAAAACCCTATCCCTCTCTGGAATCGGATACGCTTTAAGCTGATCTTCGCTTTTCTGATCCCTGTGGTCTTCATCATGGTCTTAGGCTTCGTATCCTATCAGAAGGCTACCACACAGATCATTGCAACCTACCGCGACTCCGTGGACCAGACCGTCAGCATGATGAATCAGTACCTGACGCTTTCTTTTGACACGGTTCAGTCCAGCTACAAGGGATATATGAATGAGGATACCCTGAAGAAATATCTGAACGGTCTGTATGATAACGATGCCACTACCTTGTACAATACTCCAAACACCTATGAAGATACCTTTATCAAGGCCGTGACCACAGATGCCCTGCTCTCCAATATTTACGTGCTTTCCGACAAAGAGCGGACGATCTCTACCACGAAAACGAAGGAGACCGGTCTCTTAAGTGCGTACCTGGAAAGCTCCCAGGGTCAGATCTTATCCGCGGATAAGACAAAATATTACCTTTTCGGCAACCAGTCCGAGGCCGACGCAAAGCTTGGCACGGATTCCTCCAAATACAGTGTCCGCCTCGCCAGATATTTCTCCAATGCTCCGGCGATCCTGATCATTGATTTCAAACCGAGTGTCCTGGATACCTCCTTATCCTCCCTGGATGGCGGTGAGGGCAGTCTCGTAGGCTTTGTCACCTGCGATGGCATCGAATACCTCTCCTCTAGCTCCGATACGGCAGCAGAAAATACCTTTGTCGGTAAATCCTATGTAGATGAGGCATTTGCCTCTGAGGAAGAGAACGGCTCCTCCTATGTGGAAGAGGCAGGCGCAGAATATCTCTTCCTCTATTCCAAGATCGGTGCCCGCAATGCCATGATCTGTGCCCTGATCCCGCAGGCAAATATCATCGGTCAGACGGCGGAGATTAAAAATGTGTCTCTGATCCTTGTCATTGCAGCGAGTGCTGTGGCGATCTTACTGGGTTCTCTGTTAGCCGGGCAGTATGGCGGCTCTATCTACTATTTTATCCGCCGCCTGAAAAAAGTCTCTGACGGAGATCTGACGATCGAAGTCCACTCCAAGCGCAATGACGAATTCCAGCTGCTAGCTGAGGGCATCTGTGATATGATCGCACACATGAAGAAGCTTGTATCCGGGCTGAAGAATGTCAATGAAGAATTATCCCGGGCTGCCACCGATATGTCTGCGGCTTCCTCACATTTCCTGGCTACCTCCCAGGATATCCAGAATCAGGTAGGTGAAATGCGCCAGGGTATTGAAAAACTAGATGAAAGCTCTGAGGACTGCCTGCAACAGATGGACTCTCTGTCCGACACCATCGGCAGCGTATCCTCACATTCTGACCAGATCAGTGCGCTTGCCACCGGCACCACCGCTGCGATCCATACCGGTATCGAATCCGTGGAACATCTGAAGGAGAATACCTCTTCCACCATGCAGATCACCTCCAACATCGTAGATACCATCGGCAGGCTGAACGAGAAATCCAAAGCCATCGGCTCCATCACTGAAGCCATTAATGAGATTGCAGAGCAGACCAACCTCCTGTCCCTTAATGCTTCCATTGAAGCTGCCAGAGCCGGCGAATCCGGAAGAGGCTTCGCAGTGGTCGCTCAGGAGATCCAGAAGCTAGCGGATCAGTCCCTGCACTCCTCCGGTGAGATCTCCCGGATCATCGAAGAGATTGAGATTACCACAGACGAAGCTACACAGGTTGCCAGACAGGCCAAGGGCATTGTAGCGGATCAGAACCAGTCCGTTGGCAGTACCACAGACTCCTTCCGTGAGATAGATTCCAAGGTAACAGAGCTTCTGAAATTCCTGCAGCAGATCAATGCAGGCGTGTCGGAAATGGAACACCAGCGCACCACTACCCTGTCCGCCATCTCCGGTATCTCCGCAGTATCCGCAGAAACTGCTGCCGGATCCTCCAATGTACAGACTGCTGCCGAAAAACAGCTGCAGGCTATTCAGAATCTGGACAAAGCCACCTCCGCACTGGCAGCCCGCTCAGAGGAGCTGACTACTATTCTGGAAGGTTTCATTGTATAGAAATGGCTATACACCCTGGAGAAAATATGTTATACTGATAACATCTTTTGACGAAGAAATTCTTAGGAAAATACATATAGAGAGGTAATCTTATGAGCAAAAAAAGAGTTGTCGTATCTCTGGGACATGACGCCCTGGGCTATACCACTACCGAGCAGTGGGATGCGGTAAAAGTAACCGCCAAGGCACTGGCAGACCTGGTGGAGGCAGATTATCAGCTGACGATCACCCACAGTAACGGTCCGCAGGTCAGCATGATCCATAAGGCCATGACCGAGTTACGCCGTGTGTACATCGACTATACCCCCGCACCTATGTGTGTCTGCTCCGCTATGAGCCAGGGTTATGTAGGCTATGATATCCAGAACTCTCTTCGTGCAGAGCTTTTGGATCGCGGCATTTCCAAGCCGGTGAGCACGATTCTGACCCAGGTGACCGTAGATCCTTATGATGAAGCCTTCTATGAGCCCACCAAGGTCATCGGTCGTTACATGTCCAAGGAGGACGCTGAGATTGAAGTAAAGAAGGGCAATTATGTCAAGGAAGATCCCGGCAAGGGCTTCCGCCGTGTTGTTGCTGCCCCTAAGCCTATCGATATCGTAGAGATCGAAGCCATCCGTGCGCTGGCAGCTGCAGATCAGGTAGTCATCGCCTGTGGCGGTGGCGGAATCCCCGTGATCGAGCAGAAGCATGCACTGAAGGGTGCTTCCGCAGTCATCGAGAAGGATGCTATCGCCGGTAAGCTTGCTTCCGACCTAAGCTGTGACGAGCTGATCATCCTGACCACAGTTCCCTATGTCTATAAGGATTTCGGTAAGGAGGATCAGACAGCACTGGAGACTCTCACCGTAGCAGAAGCAAAGGATCTGATCGCAGCAGGACAGTTCGAGGAAGGCACCATGCTTCCCAAGATCGAAGCAGCCATCTCTTATCTGGAGAAGGTTCCTGCCGGCAAAGTACTGATCACCTCCATGGATCATGTCAAGGATGCCATTAAGGGCAAGGCAGGCACTGTGATCACCGCATAATTTCATTCGTATGTAAAAGGAGATATCCATTGTGAATATCTCCTTTTCTAGTTATGGTTTTTAACTTATTGTGCCTTACTGGATTAACAAGGCTCTCAAACTGCTTCTACCTTTTCCAAACGCTTTCTTAGTTTTGCACCTTACTGAATTAACAAGGCTCTCAAACTCATATCTGAATGGTTCATTCAATCTATAAGTTTTGCACCTTACTGAATTAACAAGGCTCTCAAACCGTTGGAAGTCGGCTCTCTCCCGCCGCAGGTTTTGCACCTTACTGAATTAACAAGGCTCTCAAACCATTGCCACGAGAGCTTGATCTGGATGGGTGTTTTGCACCTTACTGAATTAACAAGGCTCTCAAACTTTTACCTGCCAAAGTAAACTGAGAGTAAGTTTTGCACCTTACTGAATTAACAAGGCTCTCAAACCCGGTCCTGCTATCATCCGCCAATGCTCCGTTTTGCACCTTACTGAATTAACAAGGCTCTCAAACCACCGAGCCGACAATCGGAATATCAACGCAGTTTTGCACCTTACTGAATTAACAAGGCTCTCAAACAATGTAAATCCACTTATCAACATCTCCTGCGTTTTGCACCTTACTGAATTAACAAGGCTCTCAAACAAAACATTCATTGTCCTGCTTGCCATCAAAGTTTTGCACCTTACTGAATTAACAAGGCTCTCAAACTTGACAGTAGTACACATTCAAGAATTGCAAGTTTTGCACCTTACTGAATTAACAAGGCTCTCAAACTGGCCAGACGGTAATGGAAGCAATCTGCTGTTTTGCACCTTACTGAATTAACAAGGCTCTCAAACCTCAAATTCATAAGGTCATCTCTGAGCCGTTGCATTTTGCGAAAATGCTGTTAATCGTCTTCTGACTGTATTAGGCACAAATCCTTATCTATTATAACACATTTTTCTACATCTGTAAGATAGGTTTTCACTCCTTCCATATTAATTAAAAATATTTTTTCATAAAAACAAAATTCATACACCTGTTTTACTTGTTCTTCGGTGAAAAATTGTTTCAAATTCAATACTATAACACATTTAACATTGCATATAGTATGCAGTGCTCTAAGATAATCGATTAATTTTTCTAACGGATCTGTTTCTTCTGTTGCTATTTTAACATCATATGTCTTCAATAATTCTGTTACATCAACCTGATAATCCATTTCCAAATGATACGGCACTGTATCCATAGCAGTCTCAACAAATTTTACTATTTCAGTATTTAACATACTGTATTTTTCATACATTTCTGTATTTACTATATTTCCTAATTCCTTATGGATTTTACTTATAATTCTTTTTTCATTGCAATTGATCATAAGAAGATTATCTATCAAAACAACATTCTTGGAAAAAGTAAGTATTTTATCACCTTCTGATAATAATAAATCTCCCTCCTCTCCCTCTATTTGTCGTATTATTGTCTGAAGAAGCTGCGTAAAAACCAAAGGGTTTTCCATAACAATCGTACTGATCTGATTCTCACACAATTGTAGCTCTAATCCATATCTACTCCAGACCATTTTCATAAAATTACCAGCCTTTCGTCAGAGGTCAAGACTTCTCCATTCTTCTGTCCTACGATAAAATCCATTTTATTATATTGTTTCTCCGTGACACGTAATACCTGAACCAATCCCTCGCGAGGTTTATTTTTCCGAATGTTATCAATTATAGCATCTCCCACGGAACTATTTTGAGCCAACTTGCAATAAACCGATTCCTGTATCATCATAAAACCGGATTTAATCAAAAATTTTCGGAATACTCTATAATCTCTTCTATTTGCCTCCGTAAGCACCGGCAAATCAAAAAATACAACTACTCTCATATATCTATAACTCATACTTGTAAAATCTTATCTGTGAAATGTCTTCATCGTTAATCGCATCAAATACACTCTTACAATAAATCTTTATAGCATTATTCACATATTCTGTCCGTCCATTGATTGCTACCTCGTCTTGTAATAATCGCAGCATTTCCATTTTTTCTTCATGCTCAAATTTCACAGGATTCATTTGCTTCACATAATAATCTACTAATGGTCTATATGGTTCCATAAGATCCGATGACAAATTAAACGGATTAAACATATTGTCATGAAAAAGTCCCAATTGCGTCAAATAGCCATTTGCTACAACGCAACGGTTAAAGGTTGACAGCAAAAGAGCATAGCCATAGTTTAATGCTGCATTTAGACTGTTTTCTGCTGTTCGCGTAAAGTCCATACCAAACAATGCATTAAAATATACTTTTGCGGCATGTCCCTCCCGATTCGTCACATCATCAAACTCTATTTCATTGATGTACCCATTCAGCATATCTGCTTCCGGTCGTCTCCAATAGCGTAAATGTTCTTCCTGCTTACGGATTTTCTCAGTCACGATTTCCGTCCACACTGCTTTCTGTATATCTTCTTTCCACGTAATTTGAGATCTGATTTTGGCACTGGTATCATGAGAACCATAATATCCAACAAGCTCTGAAGATGGATTTCTCTTTTCATCACAGAAAATTACTTTGATTTTCTTCTTTGTCAGTTCGCACAAAAGAGCTGCTGTCAAAGATACTGCCGTTGATTCAATGATCAACATTTCTATTTCGCTGAGATGAATTTTTGTCGTATCCATTCGTCTGACTACCATGTATCCCATTTGATAATCTAACTTAGCATTGTTGGATATCACCACTGTTCTCCAACTCATATACCTTCCCCACCTTATATTCTTCTATACTTCTAATTCTGTTAATCTCCTTTTTCTCTCATACAATCCTGTCACTGACTGGTCAATTATTTTAATTTTTTCTGGTTGTTTTATATTTTTATTCATTTGCATAACTCCCGTTCGTCCTGATTCCCCAATCAATGTTAAATCAGCACTGGTAAGATCTATTTTGGACAATTGTAATATCTGGTAAAGCACCGCACACTGATCTTCCATAGAAAGATCTTGAAACTTTTCTCTTGCCCGTTGAAGTTTTTGCCCCACAGGATTTAATCTTTTACTATAAATTGTTTGTATATGTTTTTCTGTTAAAATTTCATATATTTTTTCATTTTGAGTTTTGCATAATACATCCTCAAGCACTGTTGTTTCCACATACTTTTCAATCTTTTTATATAATGAGTTACATTTTCTGGAAGACACATGTTAACAGCATTTCTCATAGTCAATTGATTACCTGTTTTTCCTGACAAATGCATTCTATAACCATCTACTTCCAGTAATGATTGTACCTTCAGCTTTTTGCATAGTACTCTAACATTGTTGTATCCTAGTTGATCTGAACAATACTTTTTCAGACCATTTTCCGTATTTTCCACCATGTCTTTACAGTATATGGGCATCCCTTCAATGCTTATGCTTTTCTTTTTTCCCTCCTGATGTTCTACAACAAAAAAATAAGCTATTTTAACAGCAGTATATCCTCCATATTTAGTTACATCTCCCATTCGTTTATCCTGCGTCTTTAATGATATATAATTATGCGGATTTTCTTTTATCTTTTGAGCTGAGTATAATGTTGCCTTAGCAATTTCTCCATGCTTTTCAAAACTCATCCGAGTCATAAGAGGCGTGTTCTTCCATAGCATCTTCCTTACAGTATCAATGGTTCCCTCCTGCGCTCCATTTTTTGCTATCCAGGCCACCTCCTCGCCTCGCACAACATCCCAGGCAAACATTTTATCAAGATTATAATGATTCTTTTTCTTATCCTTTGCGTATTCCTTTTCAATAAAATTCCAAGGATTCTGCGTAAATTTCACATCATATACATTTCCCACTACAATATTCAGATACGCATCATTTGCATGATGGAACTCATTCACCAGTCTGCTCTTCACAAAACCATTTTTATTTCGAAATTCAGATACGTTGGATGCCTTTGCATATACTATTCTGGTATCCGACATCAGTTGCTGTAAAAGTTCCGCTACACCCTTTGTTCCCTGTCCGGTCTCCACCAACTGTCTGGCAATAAAGTCTCCCATCTGTTTTTCTGTAAATGCAGTCTTTGACACCAGACGACTGTATTTCTCATCGCTGATCAGTTTGTGACCATGAAGCATTTCCCACAGTTCACGAACTTTCGAATTTGATGTTATCTTTTCCGGTATCGGATAAATGTCTTTTTTTAGATGTTCATTCGCCGATTTGTTCACCAGTACCAAATTATTTACAATACTATCATCCTTTACATAATGTCTTGGATAAATATGATCAATATCATAAAGATTATCATCAAATAATCTGTTCAGATCAATTTCTTCCCCTGTGTACATATCTCGGCCCATCTGCGTATAATACAAATACAACTTTTTGCTTTTTAACCTTCCGTTACCATCTGCTGCTGATATTTCTTCTTTCCAATTATGTGTCTCTGTATTTTTTATATTCTTATATATCTCCAATAGCTGGCTGCCTCGGGACGCTTTCCTTCCCCGATCCCCCTTTTCGTCATCGTTTCTTGTCATTTCTACAAATACTTTTTCCGGGGCGCATTCCATTACCGATTCTATTTCACGCACCACCAATATTGTCTGCCAGATCATGCGCTTTACAGGGGCTGAAAAATAATAATCTTTTAAATCATCATATTCAAATTCCGACAGTAGTGTTTGTATTTTCGCTCTTTTCTCTGCCAAAGCTTCTTTGAAAGTAAAGCAATCGCTGTGAATTAATTCCATAAAATTAAGACTATATTCCCACATTGCATTTCCAAGTGAAATTACTTCTCCCGTTGACTTATCGCATCCCTGAAGTTCCAATAATGCTCGGGAAAATCTACCCCAGTCCTTAAATTTATATCCCAGAATTCTCTTGCTATCCGTTTCCGTTAAAGTTCCCTCTTTTACATATCCAAGTAAATGCTGTCGAAACATTTCCTTAGAGTCTGCAAAAATGGTCCCCCAATAAATAATGTCCTCTGCAATTTTGATGTACCGATCTTCTTTCAGTTTTTCACCAAAAATAGCATACATCTTTCCATAAGAAGCCAAAGAATTATTAATAGTAATATCAATGCCAGTCACCTGATCTGCTGACTGTATGATTCCCTGTACAACAAGATAATTACAAAGTTGTTTTCTGGAAACTTTCTTCCCTTTGCAAAAACATTCCTGAAATATCTGCTGCTTTAATTTCGGTTCAATCCGTTCACCATCAATTTTAATATTGTTAATTTCATTCAAAACACTGTATTTTTCATATGCCAGCGACGATTTTGGCAATACTTTTTCACCGGCAATATAAGTACATTCCCTTATCAGGTTCCTAATAAATGCTTCCGAAGTTGCCTGCATATCAATCTTGTCCTGAATGTTCCACGGCAAAACATCTCCTTCTTCTCTCCTAACTGCCCACCCGGTCTTACAATTTTTTCCCAATGGTCCAACATAATATGGTATCTGAAATGAAAACAAGCGTAAAACTCTTTCAGATATAGTCAATCCACTTTCATCCTTTTTCTGTAAAAACGGAAGATACTTCTCCGCATTTTCCAGTATCTTTGCCATTTCCTTTTTATGTACCTGATTAGGGATAATGCCATTTTCTCCTGTAAGCTGTTTTGTAAGAAATTGCTCTTTTTCTATCTGATTGAAGACATACTGTACCTCTTCATCTTCTGTATAATTTTTAAAATCTTTCTTTATTCTGGCATATAAATCATCTGCCTTACGTCCTTTTCTGTTTCTTCTGCTTTTCCTTTCCCCAGTAATGGCATCTGTAGAATTCGACGTATTCACATAGGCAGAATAGGTACCATCCTCTTCCGAACGGAACATTTTATCGTATTCTTCTTGTGTTTTATATTTACGATATAATCCCTTCAACAGTCTGAGATCCTTATAATGCTTTTCATAAGATTCTACCCGTGCAAGTGACAGATAATCATATCCTTTTTGAATTCCCGCAAGAACTGCATAATCATAGATTGTCTTCATCTGCTCCAAAACAGCATATTTATTGTCACCAAGTTGCTCCATCAATTCAGGAATCTTATCTGCATAAGAAAAATCGTGAAAGCACACTGTAATTTTTTCTTCCGAATCCGGTTCTAAAAATGTATTTGCATTCACTGTTAATCCACACATACATTTCAAAAATTCATTCGCTTTTTTATTATTTTTTTCGACGGTAAACAACTGAATCATCTTTTCATATTTCAGTTTTCGTCCAATTTCCTTATCTCCTATAATTTCTATCATCTGCTCTACCGGTTTCGAGTTTATCCCAATGCCGTATTCTTCATTTAACTGCAAAAGCAGTTCTTCATATACCAAACCGATCTGCACTGCATCTAAACCATCTTCCGTTGTGCTCAACAGGAAATGACCTCTATGCTTAAACATGTTCAAAAGAGCCAAATATACTAATCGCACATCAAATGTCCTACCGCTCTGATCTAAATCCAACAAGGCCTTTCGTAAATGGAAGATGGTAGGATATTCTCTATAATAATCTTTATCTTTGTAGTTTTCATCATCAAAAATGCCATTAGAAGAAGATAAATTTTCATCTTTATCCTCTAAAAAATATTTACTGTTTTCCAGCCGAGTAAAGAAATTCTCATCCACAGCCAACACAGCATCTGCAAAGTAGCTCTTTATAAAGTGTACCCCTTGTCAAGGACAAATTAAGAAGAAGGGATTTGTTCTTTCTAACCAGTAGATGGCTATATCAGTTTGTTTTATTACCTTCTTC